>JGI24539J26755_10001658_pt1 | contig 10261 bp, 7 predicted proteins | sample NorSeaMetagenome_2_FD_26755 | JGI IMG/M metagenome (IMG submission 26755)
GGCCTTAAAGGTGTTCAAGTTAAGCAGTTTGTTAAGATCTTTTTGGGTCTGGCTAAATTGTTCAAAGAGAAAGACCTTGAACTATTAGAAGTAAACCCATTGGTTATTACTGACGAAGGCAACTTGCACTGCTTAGATGCCAAAGTGATTATCGATGGCAACGCCATGTATCGTCAGCCACAGATCAAAGAAATGCACGATCCCTCACAGGAAGATGCCCGTGAAGCCCACGCCTCTGCCTGGGACCTTAACTATGTGGCCCTGGATGGCGACATTGGTTGCATGGTCAACGGTGCTGGTTTGGCGATGGGAACCATGGACATTGTTAATCTCCATGGCGGCTCACCAGCCAACTTCCTTGATGTTGGGGGCGGTGCCACTAAAGAACGCGTGGTTGAAGCGTTCAAAATTATTCTTTCAGACACCAACGTTAAAGCCGTACTGATNAATATCTTTGGCGGTATTGTTCGCTGTGATCTCATTGCCGAGGGCGTTATTGGCGCCGTTGAAGAGGTGGGAGTAACTATTCCGGTGGTTGTGCGTTTAGAAGGCAATAATGCAGAGCTTGGAACTAAAAAATTGGCCGAGTCTGGTCTCGCTATCATTGCTGCCACAAGTCTTACCGACGCAGCACAACAGGTTGTTAAAGCCGCAGGGGGTAACTAAACATGTCTATCTTAATTAACAGTGACACCAAAGTTATCTGTCAGGGTTTTACGGGCGGGCAGGGCACATTTCACTCAGAGCAAGCCATTGAGTATGGTACAAAAATGGTTGGTGGTGTAACTCCCGGTAAGGGCGGCACAACCCATCTTGGACTACCGGTATTTAACACAGTAGCCGAAGCTGTCGCAGAGACTGGTGCAGAAGCCTCGGTTATCTACGTACCAGCACCGTTCTGTAAAGACTCTATTCTTGAAGCTGCTTATTCAGGCCTTAAGCTGGTGGTTTGTATTACCGAAGGCATTCCTACTCAAGACATGCTTGAGTGTAAAGTGGTTTGCGACACCTTGGGTGTGCGTCTTATTGGGCCAAACTGCCCCGGTGTTATCACACCTGGTGAATGCAAAATCGGTATTATGCCGGGTCATATTCACTTGCCGGGTAAAGTTGGCATTGTGTCGCGTTCTGGCACATTGACTTATGAGGCAGTCAAGCAAACTACCGACTTTGGCTTTGGCCAGTCTACCTGTGTGGGTATTGGCGGTGATCCAATTCCTGGGTCAAGCTTTATTGATATCTTAGAATTGTTTGAAAAAGACCCAGCTACCGAAGCCATTGTTATGATTGGCGAGATTGGCGGTACTGCAGAAGAAGAAGCTGCGGCTTACATCAAAGCCAACGTTACCAAGCCTGTAGTTTCTTATATTGCTGGTGTAACAGCCCCTGCAGGTAAGCGTATGGGCCATGCTGGCGCGATCGTTTCTGGCGGGAAAGGCACGGCAGATGAAAAGTTTGCAGCCCTAGAAGATGCTGGCGTTAAAACGGTACGCAGTCTTGCTGAGATTGGCAATGGACTGAAAGAAATTACTGGCTGGTAAGGTTCTTTAGTAGTTAAGCAGTTAAAGAAAAAGCGGCCTACGGGCCGCTTTTTTATTCTTCAGTTACGTAATGAAGGCTTTATGCAGTTAGGACACCAGTAATGAAGCCGCCGTATAAAGTTAAAAATACGGCCAATCCTGCTGTAAAGTTGATTAGCGCCACAAACATATCGGTGCCTTGAATAACGCTAGGGTTTACTGGCTATTGAGCCGATTGAGTTCTTTGACCAGTCTTTTGTGACATTCAGGAGTGGCATCGGTAGCATAAACCATAAGCATACCTTCTAATACTTGATGGTAATATTCATTCAAATCAATATGCCCATAGACCCAGTCTTGTCGCCCGAGTCGGTGGCATTGGTAAAGTTGCCTGGTGAGCGTGCTAGTTTCGATATTCCCTAAAAGGAATCCTTCTTTTAAGGCGGCGACGCAACACCGTTCTGCAATTTTAATCGACTGCTGGACGAATCCATCCTTCGATTTACGATCATCAAATATGCCCTCTTGATTTCCAGCCATATATGCGGCGCGGTAAAAATCCTCATTATCTGTATATATACTTACGATAGAGTGGACATAGAATTTAGCGCTCTCAACGGGATCGCCGAACATCGGCTTAGACATGACGCCTTGCAGGGCTATGACCAACTCAGTAATTAGCTCCTGATAGATATCACTTTTTTTGCCAAATAAGTTGTGGATCGTCGGAACAGATACACCAGCTTTGTCAGCGAGCTGACTTAGAGTGAATACCTCCAAGCCCTCTGAAGCAATTAAGTGTTTTGCGATATTGAGGATACGGTTACGACGCAAAATTTTATTCGCCTGACGAGTACTGTTTTCAGGAGATTTCCCTTTAGTGTTCATTGAGCTACCTCAAAAGCTGATTTCTATAAATTTGGCTTGCTATTTAAATTTGATTAGGTGTAAAATTTAANTATAAATAAAATTTGTCGATAAGTAAAATTTAATGCACCATAAAAGGTCATTCTAAATACTATCATGAAAAAAGTAACACACCTATTAAAGTACCTACGGAAACTTGGGTTTAAACTACACGAAATTTCCTTGATCTCGCAGCTGCTGGAGACACAAGGGTTAAAGGGTTCTTTTGTAATGCGTGTTGGTAATATTTTTGTCAGTCATTTCTCGACGATCATAATGCGTCACAAGACTCTAGCAAACAGAAAATAATGGAATATCTGACGATTAATGCTTTACGCAGAGTAGGGCGAGACTTAGCCCTGCTCACCGTTTTCATTCTCGGCGGCTGCACGGTTTTACCTGGCGTGCATATCTCTAGCGACGGAGTGCTTGGGAAAGGTGCCTCGCAGCGTGACAGTGTGGAGCTTATTCCAATCACTCAGGACCTTATTGTTGAGATGCAGTCTCAGAAAGCTTGGTCCGTGCAAGTGGCGAGTTTTGCTAATAAGTCTAAATCACAACAAATGCAAAGAGCTCTAGTGTCTGAGGGATTCAACATTTTCAGCAAAAATCTTAAAATAAAGGGTAACAATCTTCAGAGGATATATATAGGTCCGAAATTAGACAAGAGTACTGCTCAGGCTATAAAGCAGAAAGTCGATTCACAGTTTGGTACAGAAAGTATTATTTTAGATAGTACTGAGATCGACAGCAATTCAAACATGTCTCTACAGGAGCAGATGGACAGCTACATCTATCGTGTAGCTCCGGGGGACGTGCTCAATATCACGGTCTGGGAGCATCCTGAGCTGACGATCCCGCAGGGGGGGCAAAGGACACCTTGTGAAGCGGGCAATGTGATTCATTCTGATGGGACAATTTATTACCCATATGTTGGCAAGGTCTCCGTTGATGGTAAACATGTCACCGAGATTAGGGATTTCATTATAAAAAAATTGGCTCGATATCTTGAGAGACCTCAGGTCGATGTGTCCGTGGCATGCTTCCGATCTCAGCGCGTATTTGTATCTGGCGCGGTGCTCAATCCGAGTATGGTGTCTGTTACGGACGTACCCATGACATTACTTGACGCGCTAAACGATCGTGGCGGCATGGCGCCCGACGCAGACTGGCGCTCAGTCACTTTGACCGCAACCCGCGATGGTGAGGTTACCAAGCAGACTCTCGACCTCTCAGCACTTTACCAAATGGGGGATCTGAGTCAGAACAGGTTGCTTAGATCTAATGATTTGGTTCATGTGCCACGCAACGACGCTCTTAAGGTGTTCGTGATGGGTGACGTGGTTAATGCCGGAACCCAGCGAATTGACCGCAATGGTTTGACACTTGCCGAGGCGCTCAACAATGTCGGCGGTATCAATGAGGCTTCAGCTAGCGCTTCGGGTATTTTTGTGTTGAGGGCCAGCGATTCTGCTTCAAAGATTGTTGATATTTATCAGCTCGACGCATCCATGGGCCCCATGCTCATCCTAAGTACACAGTTCAGGCTCAAGCCAATGGATATTGTATATGTTACCTCAGCCCCCATCGCGCGCTGGAACAAGCTGCTGAGCCAATTGACCAGTAGTCTCAGTGGCATCTACCAGGTCGAGGTAATCCAACGTGGCAATTAATCAAAGTATGCTTTTGCGTCGATACGTCGGGGCAACTGTAATAGCAAAGGTCGGCGTCATATGTTGAATGAGATAAATCAAGGGCAAAAATCTGGCGCGCAGTTTGATGACGAGATAGATCTGTTAAAGTTACTGGGTATTTTGCTAGACGGACGCTATATTATCGCAGCCTTCGTTATCATGTTTGCTACCTTTGCGGTCCTCTATGCTCTGGTGTTGGATCCGATCTACCGCGCTAATAGCTTCATTCTAATTGAAAAAAACGCTCAGGGTATTCCCGGGCTTGACGATACGGCGGAGATAATTGCCTCTGAGACCTCGGTCGTCCAAGAGCTGCACCTCTTAAAGACTCGTATGGTATTGGGCAAAGTGGTGGATGAGCTTGACCTCACGACACATGCCTCACCAATCTATTTTCCTGTGATAGGTGCTGCCTTGGCTAGGCGTCACGCCGGTGCAGGTCCTGCAGATGCCGCGTTTGGGCTCGAAAGCTATGCCTGGGGCGGCGAAAAGTTTCGCATATCATACCTGCAAGTGCCGAGGAACTACCTAGACCAGCCTCTAGAATTCGTTGCCCTTGATGCGCAACAGTTCTCGCTGTATCACAATGATGAGGAACTTTTGACAGGCACCGTCGGTGAGAGGGCCTTCGGTCTAGATGGTGAGATACAAATTCTAGTCGACAGTCTTATTGCTCGGCCAGGCACTCGATTTGAGGTGAGAAAGTCAGGCCGCTTTGATGCTATGTTAAATCTGAAAGCTAGTCTGTCGGTGTCTGAGAAGGGTAAGAATACGGGTATAATAGAGATCGCGCTTGATGGCGCAGACAGGCATTATATTTTGAAGGTCGTGGACTCGATAACGAACAACTTTTATCACCAAAGTATGCAACGCCTGTCATCAGAAGCAGAGGGTACTCTCGACTTTCTGGAGCAGCAGATCCGTGGTGTGAAGGCTGACCTCTCTTATTCAGAGGAGGCCCTCAATGACTTCAGGAGCGAGCGCGTCTCAGTGGACCATATGCTTGAGGCGGAAGCTGCTCTGGATAGCCTGGGCCAGATCGAGTCGGACATCAGCGCAATGACAATTAGTGAGGTGGAAATTTCGCGCCGTTTTACTCGGATTCATCCTAATTATATTTCGTTCAAACGTCAGCAGGAGAATCTCCAAGAACAGAGAGCCAAGCTAAAAACTAAGCTGTCACAGCTACCTGACACACAGAAAAAGATACTAGCCCTCACGCGAGATTTTGAGGCCCACAAGACCATCTTTGCTTCACTTGATAGCCGTCGGCAGGAACTATCGATGTTGAAGGCCAGCAGAATGGGCAATGTTCGCCTAATGGACGAAGCTGCACTTTTACCCAATATCGTCGCCCCTAAGCGTTCGCTTATCGCGATACTTGGCACGCTGCTGGGTGGTATGCTTGGCGTCATGATTGTACTGCTGCGCTCTTTTCTAAAGGTAGGCGTTATCGATCTGAAGACGTTCACTGATTTGGGGTTGACGGTCCATGCCACGATTCCTTATTCCGATAAGCAGCTGTCCGCAAGCCCTGCTAATGTTCGACCTAGGCAATTTTTGTCGAAGAAGATCAAGACAACAGTAAAATACAATCTTCTGGCGAAAGATTACCCCGATGACTCAGCGATCGAGGCACTCAGGAGTTTTCGGACATGCCTTCGATTCTTGATGTCGGATAACAAGAATAATAGGGTGATGATTTCAAGTGCCAGCCCCGGTGTGGGAAAGTCCTTTATTTGCGTTAACCTTGCGACTTTGTTTGCAAATTCAGGGCTGCGTGTGCTGATTGTTGACGCTGATATGAGAAGAAGTTATCTACACCGAACATTTAGGGTGAAGTCAGAGAATGGATTGGCTGAGGCCCTGGCTGAAACGATGAGTGTGAGAGAGGTGATTAGGACAACCAAGGTGGATAATCTCTACTTCATACCGCGGGGTAAGGTTCCCAGTAACCCATCCGAATTACTGATGGGCCCGATGTTTGCTAGAATTTCCAAGGAGTTAAGCGAAGAGTATGACGTGATATTCTTTGATACGCCACCAATTCTGGCGGTGACTGATGCGTCAATTGTTGGGTTACATTGTGACACGAATATGATGGTTGCGCGCTTTGGGGTATGCACAAAAACGGAGATTAACGCAGCGAAAATCCGCTTTGAACTCAACGGCAACGCAACTAAGGGCGTCATTTTTAACGCGGTCGAAAAGAAGACCAGTGGCTACTACTATGATGACGCATTCCTTTTTAGTGAAAAACTAGGGGACTATCGGAAATTGCCTGCTAGGGATAGGACCAATATGGCTGACAGAAAAAATCTATTAACGCCTGAAGAGCTCGACGCGTTGTCGAAAATTAATTAGGAAGCTTGCTAGTAAAAGCTAGATCCCAGTGTTCTAAAGTCTGCCTGAAGCTAGGTGGATTCAATCTTGTAAAGTTACGATTGAACCGACAAAAAATGGGTTAACACTGATTACGCTGCATGGAAGAGGAATGCCCATTAGAGAACTAGCGCCTGAAATTACCATGTCTACCAATTTCACCATCCGGGCTCTGTGAAATAGTGCGATTAAAACTGATGACGGAACTTATGATGACTCATTTTCAGATAGGGTTTCATTACACTACTTACAATAAGCGAGCTATAACTCAAACACCTGATATTAGAGTCATTTACGCCTTTAAAACAATGAGCTGATGGGCCGATTTTACATATTTATATTCAATGCTGAATAGGTTGCCGCACTATAATAAAATGAGCGCTCCGGGGTTTTTATGCGAAATTTTCAAGTTTATTCCAATGGCGTCTCAAGTGTTAGCTTGCATCACCGTCTACTGTATAGCTCGGGGATTGTTAGTCACGCACTCAAAGAGGCGGCAATGGGTGTCTTTGTCCTGCTTTACTACAAGCAGGTGCTGGGCCTGTCGGGGACGCTGACCGGTCTTGCCATCGGCATTTCAATTATCTGGGATGGTATCAGCGACCCACTGGTTGGCGCCTGGTCAGACCGTTTGCGCTCGCGCATTGGCCGCCGCCACCCGTTAATGATTGCCGCTGTTATTCCAATGGCTGCGGGTTTTGTCATGCTGTACGGGCCACCCGACAACGTGCTGAGCGACCAAGGCCAGCTGTTTGCTTGGCTGCTCATCAGTATGCTGCTGGTACGCACAGCTCTGACCTTTTTTATGGTGCCGTACCTAGCTTTGGGTGCAGAGATAACCAGTGACTATCACGAACGCACACAGCTGGCTGCGGTGCGCACCAATATGGCCTGGATTATCGGTACTCTTGTCTCGGCCACCGCCCTGATTTTTTTATTCAACGAAGAAAATGGCCTCGACGGCCGCTTCCTAATCGACAATTATCATTTTTTTGGCTGGGTCAACGGCCTGCTCGTCATACTGTTTAGCGTCATCTGCATTACCGGCACTTGGCAATACATTCCCAAGCTCGACAGTGGCACAGCACATGCCGACAGTAATATGCTGCGCGATATATTCATCACATTTCGCAACAAGAACTTTTTATACATGGTGATGTTGGATATGGCCGTGGGTGGTATCGGCAGCATTACCGCTACATTGCTAATGGTGACGTACGTCTATTTCTGGCAACTGGATGCGATCCAGACTTCCTTACTGATTGCCGGTCCCATTATTCTCGCGGCACTGTTGTCGGCCGTGTTTTCCAGATCACTGAATCGACTGTTTGAAAAACAACAGATACTGCGCCTGACCTGTGCCCTGACCAGCATTAACCTACTCTGGCTGACACCGTTGAAATTGTTTGACCTACTGCCAGATAATAGCACTGTGGTATTTGCCTTGATCTACGTTAACTGGGCAATACATACGACCATGGGTATTACGCGCGTTATCACCGTTCACTCGATGCTGGCTGATATCGTGGATGAGCAAGAGTTGGCCACTGGCAAGCGAAAGGAGGGCGTTGTTTTTGCTGCTGCTTTCTTTTCCTCCAAATTCATGGGCGCCTTTGGCTACCTGATAGCCGGCCCGTTTCTGGATCTGATAGGCCTGCAGGCTGGAGCGCAATCAGGCGAAGTATCCAGCACGGTAACCTGGGGTCTGGGCTTGATTATGGGCCCGGGGCTGGCGATTATCATGCTGTTACCTTTGTGGATGTCATTCAAGGTGAATATGAGTCATGCCAGTCAGTTGGAAGTTCGCCAGGCCCTGTCACAGCGACAACAGGCAGCCGAAAGCGGCGATAGCGCTTCCGTCAGCAAAGATGCTACTGAAGTACAGTCTGGCAGGAGTGTTTAGGCTTCTCAGTGGGGGAATGATCGGAATAAATCTATGATGGGAGCGATACGATTATAATGTCGGCTGGAAATTGGTGCAGTTTGTAGGTGTGTATCGCCTAATTTTACCTATTATGGCGACTTAATTTGGTAACGCCGGCGAGTTTTTCACGCAGCCCTCATTGTGATGCCACAAACTACAGTTTACTGAGTCTCTTGATTTCCTTACTCAGCCTAACATGGAACTCGGGGCTGGCATCGGACGCGTACACCAAAAGTATGCCCTCTAAAACCTGATGACGGAATTGATTCAAATCAATGTAGCCACTAACCCAGTCAATTCGTCCAAGCCGGTTGCTATTGTGAACTCTTTTCATAATTGTGCTGGGTTCGATATTGCCTAAAAACAACCCAGCCTCGTACCAATCCTTTCTCGGTGCTGCTACTTGCTGTGCCCGCTGGAAAAGTCCATCCGGAATTCTAGGATCAAACAATCTAACTTGTTCTGCCGACATAAGTGCCGCGCGATAAAAATCAGTATCTTGTTCAAATGTAGCAACCACGTTATCGACGAAGAACTTTGCATTTTCAATCGGTTCGATAGGCGGGTCGAGGCTAGCAATCTTCATTTGTTCAATTAAATTCGAAACCAGTTCTTTAATGATGTCACTTTTTTTTCCGAATAGGTTGTGAATCGTTGGTTTGGTAACCCCAGCCTCTTTGGCAAGTTCACTTATAGTAAAGTCTTCTAAACCTTTTGCAGCTATTAGACGCTTTGCTATATTAAATATGCGTTCACGACGCAATTTTTTATTTGCCTGACGCGTTGTATTTCCTAATGCTTCTATCGGTTCTTTCATGACGATTACACTAACACATGATGGTTAATCAAGCTAACAGTTTTTATTGTTAATAAAACATTAATGCTAGACTCCCCAGCCTTTGCTAGACTCCCCAGCCTTTGCTAGGCTCTTTCTAGCCTGGGAGAATTGTCTTCTTCGCACTTGGCTGAAGAAACACCTCCAGTATGACTATGTTGCTTTGTCGGATTGTAGAACATCTCGTCAAATTGAATATCTCCGTTCTAGCTTAACCACTATTTGAGTAGATCTTCCGTTGAGTTGCGTGTTTTTTAAAGGTAGCAAAGAAGCTTTCAGCAGCCGCATTGTCATAATTCTTCGGCGACTCATTATGGTTTCTCTGCTCGATTTATTATTTAGACTGTTGAAAAGATTAGCCCGGCTGGCCCAAATATTATTCTTTGGGAATGTAATAAATGATCACTGCACCTAAAATAATTTTCACGAGCGCTCCTGGCCAAAATGGCCAAAACCCATACTCTAATGCTTTTTCAAGCCCGTATAAAAAGGTTAGTTGAGCAATACCGCAGGTTAAGATCAGTGCTGTCCCAATGGTCATGGCTATTAAGCTCTTGGCAAAGCTTGCCCCAAATCCATTCTCTTGGAGTGCGCCGCACACATAGCCACCGATTAAAAAGCCATACAAAAAGCCGCCACTGCCACCCATTAATGTGTCTATTCCTGACGCGCCTTTGGCAAAAACAGGGAAGCCCATGACGCCTAAAATGAGATAAAGTGCGATGGCAAATAGTGCTCTTTTTCGTCCTAGTACAAATCCTACAACAAGCACCGCAAGGCTTTGCCCGGTGATGGGAATTCCACCGCCTTTCCATGGCAAGTCAATACTAACCATAGCGCCTAGACAAACAAGTAGCAGGCCTAAGCCGACCATTAACGTATCTCTATTAACCTGCATTAACTAAGGCCTTTCTGGAGCTATTGATCAATGAGTGGCTGGCGTGTTTGGTTTCAAATTGATTAGGTACTTGGATCCCAAGGCATAAATCATTAACCCGGC
>JGI24539J26755_10001663_pt1 | contig 10249 bp, 11 predicted proteins | sample NorSeaMetagenome_2_FD_26755 | JGI IMG/M metagenome (IMG submission 26755)
CATTAGTATTTTTTCAGAAAATGGTGTTCCAAAAACGATTGCATTCAAATTGAGAGGTCCTTTTGTTAAATCGCCGCCAATTAAGGATATTTGAAATTCTTTTGCTATATCCTCAACACCATCAGCTAATTTTTTATACCAACTTTCATCTGTAATTGGTGAGGAGACAGAAAGACTGAAAGCAATTGGTTTGCAGCCCATGGCAGCTATATCACTTAATGCTACAGCTACAGCTCTATAACCAATATCTTCTGGTGAAGCATTAGAAGGAAAGTGGATATTTTCAACTGAAGAATCTACAGATGTAACTATGGGAGTTTTTAAATCAAAAATGGCACAATCATCACCTGGGCCAGTGATTATGCCATTCTGTTTATAATACTCAGCACCTATGTGCTGAAAAATTTCAATCAGTTCAAATTCTGAGGACAAAAACTAACTAGGGTATCTTTCGAATAACCCAGAAGCTCCCATACCGCCGCCAACACACATTGTGACAACGCCAAATTGTTTATCAGTTCTTTGAAGCTCTCTTGTGATATGCCCAACACATCTAGCTCCTGTCATTCCAAAAGGATGTCCGATTGAGATTGATCCACCGTTAACATTTAGTTTTTCCATTGGAATACCTAGAGTATCTCTACAGTAAACAACTTGAACTGCAAAAGCTTCATTAAGCTCCCATAAATCAATATCACTAACTGATAAACCATTTTGCTTGAGTAGCTTTGGTACAGAAAATACTGGTCCTATTCCCATTTCATCTGGCTCACATCCCATTGTTGTAAATCCTCTAAAGTAGGCAAGTGGTTTAAGACCAAGTTCAAGTGCTTTTTCTTCTGACATNATTAATGAAACTCCAGCNCCATCCGATANCTGAGAAGAGTTTCCAGCTGTAACTGAGCCATTTTCAGCAAAAACAGGTTTCAATGAAGCTAGGCCTTCAATAGTAGTTGTAGGTCTATTGCATTCATCTTTATCAACCGTTACATCTACCTCTTTAGCTTCGCCAGTTTCTTTATTCATTAGCATCATTTTAGTATCCATAGGAACTATCTCATCTGCATAAATTCCAGCTTCTTGCGCCGCAGCAGTTCTCATTTGACTTTCCAGGGCATACTCATCTTGCGCTTCTCTTGAAACGTTGTATCTGTCTGCTACACATTCAGCTGTAATACCCATTGGATGATAAATTCCAGGATATTCTGCAGCCAGCCTTGGATTTACAAAATTATCCATATTTTGTGCGCCCATCATAGAAATTGTTTCTGCGCCACCAGCAATAACTGCGTCATAACAACCAGCCATGACTTGTGAAGCTGCCATTGAAATAGTCTGCATTCCTGAAGAGCAATATCTATTTACTGTAGTTCCACCAACTGTAATTGGTAAATTTGATAGAACAGCTGCATTTCTTCCTAAATTATGACCCTGTGCTCCCTCTGGACTTCCACAACCCATAATTACATCTTCAACCATTTCTGGAGGAAGATTAGGGTTTCTCTCTAAAAGAGAATTAATAATATGTGAAAGCATGTCATCGGGTCTGGTCATATTAAAACCACCCCTATGAGACTTTGCTAAACCGGTTCTTACGCTATCTACTATTACTGCGTTTTTCATGTTATCTCCAAGAATTAAAAATTTTCAAGCTATTTTAGACTATCCTCATCACTACTTAAAGCTTTATACCAATTAGGAATAATATCGATATTGAATTCTTTAGTTTTTTTAAGAATATAAGGGATTGTGATCGGACTAAATGGCAGAATCACTAAGATTCCAAGCCCCAAGCTTTTAAGATTTTGTTTAAGTTGGCTATTTGCATAATTAATATCATCTTCAGATGCTTTACCCTCTGCATATTTAAGATAAGTATCAAGCATTTTTCTATTTTCTTCATTTTCTTCAAGAAAACTTTCTTGCAATTTTTGCAAATAGATTTGTATTTTTTTTGAATTTAAAAACATTCTAGAAGTATTGTATTACACGAACAATTCAATATGATAGATTTTGATATGATAAAAGCTGAAAGAGCCGAACTAATTTCAAAAATTTTAAATGAGCATTATCCAGATACTCCTGTCCCTTTGGACCATTCATCTGTATATACATTATTAATTGCAGTTCTATTATCAGCACAATGCACTGATGAACGAGTAAATAAAGTCACTCCTTTATTATTTGACATGGCTTCATCTCCAGAAGCTATGTCAAAAATTTCACAACAAAAAATCTACGAAATTATTAAACCTTGTGGGCTTGGGCCAAAGAAATCTAGTGCAATACTTGAACTTTCAAATATTTTAATTGATAAGTTTTCTGGTCAGGTTCCCCAAGATATAGATGATTTAGAAAAATTGCCAGGAGTTGGGCATAAAACTGCCTCAGTAGTTATTTCACAAGGTTTTGGTATTCCTGCTTTCCCTGTTGATACCCATATTCATCGATTAGCTCAAAGATGGGGACTAACCAAAGGTAAAAATGTAGTCCATACAGAAAAAGATCTAAAAAAATTATTTCCAATAAATGATTGGAATAAATTACATTTACAAATTATTTTTTGGGGTCGTGAATTTTGTCAGGCCAGGGAGTGTTTCGGTATTAAATGTGAAATATGTAAATCATGTTTTCCAAAAAGAACTAAACCTTTTGCCCACAAGAGACCTTAGTTCATTTAAAATACCCATTCAAAATTTCTATTTGGAGAAAAAATGTCATCGAGAGGAGACTCTATATTTAAAAATAATGATTCTATTGAGATGTATGATGCTGATTTATGGAATGCATTTTATAAAGAAGCTGCAAGGCAAGAAGAGCATTTAGAACTTATTGCATCAGAAAATTATGCAAGTAAAAGAATTCTCGAAGCTCAGGGATCTGTCCTTACTAATAAATATGCTGAAGGTTATCCTTCTAAAAGATATTATGGCGGTTGTGAGTATGTAGATATTGCAGAAGAGCTTGCAATATCAAGAGCTAAAGAGCTTTTTAAAGCAGATTATGCAAATGTTCAACCTCATTCAGGATCATCAGCAAATGCGGCTGCTTTTTTAGCCATGCTTCAACCAAATGACAAAATATTGGGAATGAGTTTAGATCATGGAGGGCATTTAACGCATGGTGCAAAAGTCAATTTTTCAGGTAAGAATTATGAAGGTATTCAATATGGACTTCATCCTGAAACTCATGATATTGATTACGATCAAGTTAGATCTTTGGCNCATGAACATAAGCCTAAGCTCATCATAGCTGGCTTTTCAGCATTCTCTGGCATTATTGATTGGTCTATTTTTAGAGAGATTGCTGATGAAGTTGGTGCTTATTTTTTAGTCGATATGGCTCATGTTTCAGGATTAGTAGCAGCAGGTTTATATCCCTCTCCAATTCCTTTTGCAGATGTTGTTACATCTACAACTCATAAGACACTAAGAGGACCGAGATCAGGAATAATTTTAGCAAAAAGTAATCCTGACCTAGAAAAGAAACTTAATTCAGCTGTATTTCCTGGCTCGCAAGGTGGACCATTAATGCATGTAATAGCAGCAAAAGCTTTATGTTTTAAAGAAGCTTTGGAGCCTGAGTTTAAAGTGTACAGCCAACAAGTTTTAGATAATGCAAAAATAATGTGTGATGTAATTTTATCTAGAGGTATAGATATCGTATCTGGCAAAACTGATAATCATATAATTTTAATGGATCTGAGAAGTAAGGGNATTACCGGTAAAGATTCAGAAAGAGCTTTGGGCCTTGCTAATATTACAGTTAATAAAAATGCAGTTCCCAATGATCCTCAGTCACCTTTTGTAACATCAGGGGTTAGGCTTGGAACTCCAGCCATCACAACAAGAGGATTTAAAGAAAAAGAAGTTTCAATAATCAGTAACTGGATTTGTGATGTTGTTTTAAATAATGATGATGAGAAGATTATTAATGAAATTAAAAATAATGTAACAATGATGTGTAAAGATTTTCCCGTATATAATATTTAGATATGTATTGTCCATTTTGCCAAGCTGAAGACACAAAAGTTGTAGATTCAAGATTGGTTGCTGATGGCTCTCAAACTAGAAGACGTAGATCGTGTGAGGTGTGCCAATCTAGGTTTACAACTTTTGAAACTGCTGACTTGGCCTTACCAAGAGTAATTAAAAATAATGGAGAAAGGCATCCTTTTAATGGTTCAAAGCTTAAAAGAGGAATGCTGAGAGCTCTTGAGAAAAGACCACTATCTACTGAGGAAATTGATACTGCTTTTGGAAAAATACTTAATGAGATAAGAACTAGCGGAGTAAGAGAAATTAAATCTTATGCCGTTGGAGAAATAATGATGAAGGTTCTAAAAGATATTGATCAAGTTGCTTATGTAAGGTTTGCATCTGTTTATAGAGATTTTCAAGACATAAAAGATTTTTCTGAAGAAATTAATTCTTTAAATAAGACCTCTTCGAGCAAAAAAAAGCCCAGAAAATCTAAAAAGAAATGAATTTTGAAAAGTATATGCTAAGAGCTATATCTCTAGCGGATACTTACAAATATACAGCAAAACCAAATCCTGTAGTTGGTGCCCTCCTTGTTAAGGATGACNTGATAATTTCTGAAGGAGCTCATGAGAGATTTGGTGGAAATCATGCAGAAGTAAATGCGATTGCTTTGGCAAAGAAAAAACTAGGAAGTGCTTTTAATTCATTTACAGAATTAACTCTAATATGTACTCTTGAACCCTGTAATCATTCTGGTAAAACAGGTCCATGCTCCCAAGCTATAATTGATTCAGGGATTAAAAAAGTAATTATTGGCAGCAAAGATCCAAATCCAAAGGTTGCTGGTCAAGGGATAGAAAAGCTTTTACAAAATGGTATTGATGTTGAGACTGGTCTTTGTGAAGAGTTAGTTAGAAAGCAAAATAAATTCTTTTTTTTTAAACATGAGAAGAAAAGACCTTATTTAACTATAAAAATAGCGGCTTCTGCTGATTGGAAATCACATAATATAGATGGTGAGAGTATTTGGATAACCTCAAAAGAATCAAGGCAGGATGTTCAAATAGTTAGAGCTCAATATGATGCAATTCTTACCGGAGGGAATACGGTTAAAAACGATAATCCTAGAATGAATGCAAGAGTTGATTTTGAGTTAAATCAACCTAAAAAAATATTGCTTTCAAATAAAGATAATCTTAATAAATTAGAAAATAACTTTTTTAAAGATGCTGATGTTCAAATTCTAAAAGAAAGAGATATTAAAAAAATAATAGAAGGTTTTCGAGAATCAGATGTTTGCTCTATTCTAATTGAGGCTGGGCCAAAATTGGTAAATGCGTTTTTATCTTCAAATTTAGTAGATGAATTAATTATTTATCAATCTAATAATATATTGGGTTCTAATGGAGTAGCTTGGTTTACAGAAGATAATGCTGTAGAAAACTTTGGATTTAAATTAGAATCGTCATATAAAATTATGACTGATACAAAGAATACATATAAAAATGTTAAAAGATAATATTTCTGAAATCATCGAAGATATAAANCTTGGCAAAATGGTAATCATTCTTGACGATGAGGAAAGAGAAAATGAAGGCGACTTAGTCTGTGCCGCAGATCTTGTTACTCCTGAAATAATTAATTTTATGGCATCTAAGGGCAAAGGCTTAATTTGTATGCCGATGAGTCCAGCTTTATGTAATAAGTATGACCTTCAGATGATGACTCATAAAAATAGAGCTGCAAATAGAACTGCATTTACTGTTTCAATTGAAGCTGCAGAAGGTATAACAACTGGAATATCAGCAGCTGACAGGGCTCATACTATAAAAACTGCAATAAACAAAAATTCAAAAGCGACTGATATAGTTCAGCCAGGTCATATATTCCCACTCAAAGCTATGGATGGCGGGGTTCTAAGCAGAGCTGGTCATACTGAAGCAGCCTGTGATCTTGCTAAGTTAGCAGGTCTTCAATCAGCAGGTGTTATATGTGAAATTATGAATGAAGATGGAACTATGGCTAGAAGAGATGATCTTATTAAATTTGGCGATGATCATAAGATAAAGGTTGGCACTATAGCTGATCTTATCGACTATAGACTTTCATCTGACTCAACAGTTGAAGCAGTTCATGATAGAGATATAGAAAATGAGTTTGGTAAATTTAATCTTATAGTTTGGCGAGATATGATAAATGATGAGTATCATTTCTCATTAAGTAAAGGTGATTTAACAAAAGCAAAATCTCCTCTTGTAAGAGTTCAAACTCAAAGTATTCTTCAAGATACTCTTGGAATTGAGGAGCTTGGAAAAAACTGGTCTATTCGTAAATCACTAGAAAGAATTGCTAAAGAAGATACTGGTCTTTTTGTGCTTATTAATCACAGAGATGCAAAGAGTTATTGGCTAAATATTCTTGAAGACAAAGAAGTAGAACCCAAAAGAAATAGAAGAGTTATTGGGGTTGGTTCTCAAATATTAAGAGCACTGGGATTAAAAGAAATTACTGTTCTGGGAACACCAACAAAATATAATGCTGTTTCAGGTTTTAATATAGATATTACGGGTTTTATAAATGAGTAAAATTCTAATAGCTTATACGTCCTGGTATAAAGAATATATTGATAAAATGATTGAAGAATCTTCAGATATTCTTATGAAATCAAATTTTTCTATTCATTTAACTAATGCTCCAGGAGCTATAGAATTAGCAGCCCTTGCTAAGAATAAAATTTTAAAAGATAAGTATATTGGTGTTTTATTTTTAGGAATTGTTATAAGGGGTGAGACTTCGCACTATGAGTTAGTTACAAATGAAACCTTTAGATCTATTGGAAATTTAGCTATGGATTTTAATGAAATATCATTTATTAATAATGTTATATGTGTTGAAAATAAAGTTCAGTTAGAAGAAAGAATTGAAAAAAATACCCAGAATAATTCAAAGGCTTTAGTAAATTTAATTAATGAAAAATCTAGCTAAATTTAAAGTTGCGGTAAGAACTAGGGAATACCTAATTCAAGCTATATTTCAACTACTTTTTAATAATGAAGATAAGGATAATATTCTGCAACAGTTTGAAGATGAACATGCGACTAAAAAAGTAGACTTTGAAAATTTTAATAAGGCTTTAATAAAAATAGACCAGGATAAAGAGTCACTGTCTTCAATTTTGCATGATGATCTTGGGTTAAAAAACTCTGAATTAGAGTTAATCGACAGAGCTATTCTTTATTATGGTATTTATGAAATTAAAACCAAAGAGCTTCCTAAAGAGGTTGTTATTGATGAATGTATTCGTCTGTCTAAAAAGTTCTCAAGTCCTGACTCTTACAAATTTATAAATGTGTATTTAGATAAATATCTTAAATTAAATGAAGTTAAGAAAGATAAATAGTCTGTTCTCGAGAAGGTCCAGTTGATATTATAGATGCTGAACACTCTATGAATGATTCGATAAATTTTATATAGCTTTTTGCTGCATCTGGTAAAGCTTCAAAAGTATTAATGCCCTCAGTTTTTGACATCCAGCCTGGAAAAGATTTAAAAACTGGGTTTCCATTGGAATCATAGGACACACAGACCTCTATGTTTTCAAAAGAATCTAAAACATCTAATTTAGTTAAGCAAAGATCTGTTACTGAGTTTAAGAAAACTGCTTTTTTTAGAGCAACTAAGTCCAACCATCCACATCTTCTAGGTCTTCCTGTTGTTGCGCCAAATTCATGCCCTCTTTCAGCGAGCATTTTTGCATTATCATCAAATAGCTCTGTTAAAAAAGGTCCCTCACCGACTCTTGTTGCATATGCTTTTGAAATTCCAACTATTTTATCAATAAATTTTGGTCCAACTCCAATACCGGTTGAAACTCCGCCTGCAGTAGTACTCGAAGAAGTTACATATGGATAAGTTCCATGATCAATATCTAAAAGTGATCCTTGGGCACCCTCAAATAATATAGATTTATCCTGCTGTTTCCATTGGTATACAGTTTCCTGAACATCGCTAGAATAGTTATCATATAAATATTTATAGCTATTAAGCTCCGCTAAAATGTCATCAACATTAAAAGTATCAGCTTCGTATAAATTTTGAAGAATTTTATTATGGTAATTAACTAAGGTGGTAACTTTTTCTTTGAGAAGTTCTTGGTCGCCCATATCTCCGAATCTAATTGCTCTTCTAGCAACTTTATCTTCATAAGCAGGACCTATTCCCCTTCCTGTTGTACCTATTGACTCTTGTTTATCTCTTACTTTATCTATACCGATATGACTNGGTAGTATTAATGAGCAAGCATTACTAATATGCATTCTGTTTTCAAAAGTAACTCCTAGCTCTTCCAAACCCTTAAGTTCTTTATCTAATGCCTCTAAAGAAAGAACTACTCCATTCCCAATAACACACTGAACATTTGGATGGAGTGCGCCAGAAGGACATAGATGAAGAACTGTTTGCTGACCATTTACTTTAATAGTGTGTCCAGCATTGTGACCACCTTGAAATCTGCATACGGCATGAATTTCTTCACTAAGAGCATCAACTATCTTACCTTTACCTTCGTCGCCCCATTGCAAACCCAGTACAAGGGTATTTAATGACATATTTAAGCCTTATTTGTCCTTAGATTTATTTAAATATTTAAAGAATTCAGAGTCTGAATCAATTAGCATAACGTCAGATTTACTATTAAATGTTTCTGTATATGCNTTCATACTTCTAGTAAATTCATAAAACTCAGGATCTTGTGAAAATGATCTAGCATAAATTCCTGTAGCTTCAGCATCGCCATCACCTCTAATTTGTTCAGCAGTTTTATATGCCTCAGCTAAAATAACAACCTTATCTTTATCTGCTATAGCTCTTATTTCTCTAGAGATTTCTTTACCTTGAGATCTTAACTCTTCAGCTAAACGATTTCTTTGAGTTCTCATTCTTTCATAAACAGAATTACTTAGATTAGATGGAAGATCAATTCGCTTAACTCTAAAATCAATAATCTCAATCCCTAAGTCGGCAACTACATCATTAAGACCTGATCTCATAGTATTCATTAATTCATCTCTCTCACCAGAAACAAGCTCTGTTACGGTTCTTTTACCAAATTGATTCTTTAACTCAAACTCTGTTCGTTGAGCTAGTAAGCTGTTTAAGCTGTTAAAGCTACCATTATTTGCCTGATAAAATTTTAGAACATCTGTAATTTTATATTTTACAAAAGAGTCTACTAATAGATATTTACTCTCAACAGTAAGAATTCTATCTGGCTCTTCATCTAAAGTTTGAAGTCTAGAATCAAACTTTTTAACGTTCTGGATTATCGGAAATTTAAAGTTTAGACCTTTAGGGACGTCGGGCCTAATAGCTTCACCAAACTGAAAGACAATGGCATGCTCTTTATCATTAACAACAAAAACACTATTAATGNTAATTCCTAGAATTAAAGCTGCTAGTACGGTTATGGTTGTAGATCTATTCATTAGTCTTCCTCACTCTTTTTATTTTGTTCCATAATTTTATCTAAAGGTAAATATAGAAGATTATTTCCACCTTCCACATCAACCATAACTTTTGTTGAATTTGAAAGTACTGACTGCATCGCATCTATATATAAACGATCCCTGGTAACTTTTGGAGCTTTTTTATATTCTTCAAGAAGTTTATCAAATCTTGCAACTTCACCCTCTGCATTTGATACTACTTCTTTCCTATAACCCTCTGCATCTTGAATTCTAGCTTGAGCTTGACCCCTTGCCTCAGGAACAATTGTTAAAGCATATCTTTCAGCTTCATTCTGGAGCCTTTCTTTGTCCTCTCTAGCTGCAACAACATCATCAAATGCATCTTTAACCGCTGCTGGGGGATCTGTTTTTTCAATATTAATTTGCTGAACTATTAATCCTGTTTGGTAGATATCGAGATAACTTTGTAATCTTTCTCCAACTCGTATTGCTATATTCTCTCTTCCAACNGTAAGAGTTTGATCAAGTGTATTATCACCAACTACGTGTCTTAAAGCGCTTTCTGTGGCCTGTCTTAAACTAGCTTCTGGATCCTTAACATTTAAAACAAAATCTTTAAGGTTTGCTATTCTGTATTGCGCTGAAACTGTTACATCCACAATATTTTCATCTTTAGTAAGCATATTTGCAGACTGAGAATATCTTCTAGTAAGAGTTACATTTTCAATATATCTTTCATCAACCCCAGCAAGCATAAAGTTAAGACCTTCTTCTGAAGTCTTATGATATTCACCAAATCTT
>JGI24539J26755_10001667_pt1 | contig 10238 bp, 4 predicted proteins | sample NorSeaMetagenome_2_FD_26755 | JGI IMG/M metagenome (IMG submission 26755)
ACGGACCGGCGTTGTCCCGCCGTGCGTTTCGTGTCAGAGAAGATTCCCGCCGCTTCGCCGCCGCTGTTTCTATCCAACATGTGCCGCCGGACGATCGGCGCCGCGCGCGCGATTGCACCCGACGAGTTCCCCGACTGACCCATCGCGTTCCTCCCGAACCAAACACAGGTCTCTCCCGCGCAGCGCAAGGCTGCGCTCGAGGCCAAGGACGCCGGCAACAAGGACTTCACCGCGGGCAACTACGACGCCGCCGCGAAGCACTTCACAGCCGCCATCGAGAACGACCCGACCGATCACGGTTCGTGCCCTTCACCGAATGCCCACCCGCGTCCTCCCCAAAACCCGCGTGTAACCCCGCATTTACCTAATTCGACCCACGCGACACTGACCAACGACCCATCGACACCTAAACCGCAGTCTTCTACTCCAACCGCTCCGCGTGCTACGCGTCGGTGGGCAAACTCAACGCCGCGATCGAAGATGCCGAGAAGTGCATCGAGATCAAACCCGAGTGGGGCAAAGGCCACTCCCGCCTCGGCGTCGCCCTCTTCAAGAAGGGCGACCTCGACGGCGCCCAGAAGGCCTACTCCGCCGGCCTCGCGTGCGACCCCAACAACGTCCAGTGCGACGACGGCATCGCCGAGGTTCGCAAGGCTAAGGAACGCGCGNTNCTCAACGGAGGCGTGAAAGACATGTCCCTCGTGGAACCCGTCATCGGCATCGACCTCGGAACCACGTACTCNTGCGTCTCCGTCTGGAAGGACGGCGANGCTCAGGTCCTCGCCAACTCCGAGGGTGACCGCACCACCCCGTCCTGGGTCGCATTCACCGACGACGGACGCCTCGTCGGNGACTCCGCNAAGAGGCAGGCGGCGCAGAATACCAAGCGCACTCTNTTCAACGTCAAGCGCATCATCGGACGCCAGTTCGCCGAGTGCGCCGAGGAGGTCAAGATCATGCCTTTCAAGGTCAAGGAGGACAAGTCCAGCGGCAAGCCCATCATCGAGGTTGAGGTTGACGACGAGCCGAAGGATTTCACCCCCGAGCAGATCTCGGCGATGGTTCTCGAGAAGATGAAGAAAACCGCCGAGGTCGCGCTCGGCCGCCCGATCAAGAAGGCGGTCATCACCGTCCCGGCCTACTTCAACGACGCCCAGCGCAGGCAGACCAAGGACGCGGGCGCCATCGCGGGCCTCGACGTCCTCCGCATCATCAACGAGCCCACCGCCGCGGCGCTCGCGTACGGCCTCGACCAGAAAAACGCCGCCGACGCCGGCGCCGACGTCAAGTCCACGCAGAACATCCTCGTCTTTGACCTCGGAGGCGGTACNTTCGACGTCTCNCTCCTCAAGATTGAGGACGGCGTGTTCACCGTGCTGGCCACCGCGGGTGATACCCACTTGGGAGGNGAGGATTTCGACACCGCCCTCGCCGAGGANGTCTCGTCGCAGTACAAGAANAAGTCTGGCGCGGATATCTTCACCGGCGACGACCGCGCGCAGCGCAAGCTCCGCACCGCNTGCGAGCGCACCAAGCGCATGCTCTCCTCNTCCACGGGCGCCGACGTCGAGTGCTACGTCGGCGAGCACGAGATTAACATGCCGTACACCCGCGCGAGGTTCGAGAAGGTTTGCGAACCCCTCTTCCAGCGNTGCCTGGAATCCGTCAAGCGGTGCATGGAGGATGCCAAGATGACCAAGGCCCAGGTTGACGAGATCGTGCTCGTCGGAGGCTCCACCCGTGTTCCGCGCGTGCAGACGATCCTGTCGGACTATTTCGACGGCAAGGCGCTTTGCAAGAGCGTTCACCCCGACGAGGCTGTCGCTTTCGGCGCCGCCGTGCAGGGTGCGATTTTGTCCGGCGCCAGGGACTCCGCGACGTCCAACCTCCTCCTCGTTGACGTCATCCCGCTGTCCCTCGGCATCGAGTGCGAGGGCAAGGCGTTCGCCAAGGTTGTCCCGCGCAACACCCCGGTGCCGTGCAAGAAGAAGCAGGAGTTCTCCACCGTGCAGGATTACCAGCAGGAGATTGACGTCCGCATCTTCGAGGGTGAGCGCAGCAACACCGACGGTAACCACCTCCTCGGTGAGTTCCAGATCGAGGGTATCGAGCGCGCCAAGGCGGGCGAGCCCAAGATTGACGTCATCTTCGAGGTTAACACCAACGGACTCCTGACGGTCATCGCCAGGGACCAGGTCACCGGAGCGCAGGCTGACGTCAAGCTTCAGCACGACCGCGGGCGTCTCTCCCCCGAGGACATCGAGCGCATGTGCGCGGAGGCGGAGGCGATGCGCACGGAGGATGAGCGCGCGGAACGGGAGAACCTCGCCGCCATGGAGCGCGGCGACGAGGACGACATGTAAACGTCGGCCGAGTCGTCGTTCTACCTATTACATTAACGCGAGCAGCGCAGCGGCGTGCATACCTAGTTGCATACCTACGATCAGATACCTAGTTGGATTGTTAATACGATATTCATCGAGTGATATAATACACGCGCGTTCGTTTACACCCGCTAGCTAGTGCGTATCGCCGCGGCCCTTGGCGACGCGCCGCCGTTCGCGCGCCACGTCGCCCGCCCGCGTCGCGCGCGCCTCCACCTCGGCGGCTATTTCATCGCGATACTTTGAAAATCCGCCGTTACCGTCTCTCAGTATCCGGATCCCGCCCTCGCCCTCGCCGCACACCCAAACCTCGCACTCGTCGAGGCCTTCCACCACCCGCGCGTCGTGCGTCGACACCACGATCCCGCCCTCGAAGGAATTCAACCCCTCGATGAGCGCCTCCACGCTCTCGATGTCGAGGTGGTTCGTGGGTTCGTCTAAAACCAACACGTTCGCCTCGGTAGCCGCGAGCAACGCGAACACGACTCTCGATTTCTGCCCGCCGGACAGCGATCGCAGCGGGGTTAAGTGCGCGCCGCTCTCTAAACCGGCTTGGCCTAAGAGCTTACGCGCGTCCTGGTCCTTGATACCAAATTTCTCCGACAGATGCGAACACGCGGATAGTCGCGAATTAACATCGTCGAGCGGCAGGAGCTCGTCGAAGTGCTGGTCGTACCGCCCGATGACCAGCTTCCGATCGACCTGCACCTCACCTTCGTGCGGTCGAAGCCGGTCGGTGAGAAGCCCGAGCAAGGTGGATTTGCCGCATCCGTTGGGCCCGACGAGAGCGACGCGCGACTTGGAGTGCACCGAGAATCGCAAGTTTTCATAAATTGGAGTCGATCGCCCGGGGATGGTGTACCCCGCGTCGAGCACCGCGATCGTCGGCCGGTCGTCGGCGGACGCCGGGAACGTGAACGACACCGCGTACTCCTTCGGCCGCTCCAGCAGCTTGGTCTGCCCCGGCGTCTTGAGCAACTTTTGAATCGCCTTCTCCCCCGAAACCGGGTTCTTCCCACCCTTGATCTCCTTCAATAGCTTCTGCTGCGCATCGTACGCCTTCAACGACGCCTTGTGTCTGGCATCCGCGCCGTTCAGGAAGTTCCACACGTCACCCTTGTGCGGCACGATCTGGTTGGCGAAGTGGTCCAGGTGCAAAACGTCGCAGCCGACGCCGGATACGAAATCCGCGCTGTGACTCACGATGAGCGCCGACATCTTCGCGCACGCCGGGGAGGACAGGTAAGACGCCAGCCACAGCGTCGCCGGCAGATCGAGGTGGTTCGTGGGCTCGTCCAGCAGAAGCAGCCCTGGTTGGATGAACAGCGCCTGCGCCAACGCCGCTCGCATCCGCCAACCTCCGGAAAGTTCCGCCAACGGTCGGACGGAATCGACGTCGCTGAAACCCAAACCGGCGAGGATGCGCCGAGCCTTGGCCTCCGCCGCGTACGCGTCCCGCCGCTCGAGCTCCTCGCCGAGCTCGCCCAATCGCTTGGCGGCGTCGTGCCACGTGGCGTCGTCCCACTGGCCCGCGCCGTTCGTCTCCGCCGCCTCCATCGCGTCGATCAATTTGGATTCTTCGGAGAGAAGCGCCTCCGTCACGTGGTCGCATGAGACGAGCGCGTCAAAGGCGGATCGTGCGCCGCCTTCGAGCTCCTGCGCGACGCACGCCACGTCGTTGACGCGCGCCTTGATGCGCCCAGAGGCGATGAGTTTGACGAGCGTGGACTTGCCGCTGCCGTTGGCTCCGAGCAGCGCGACTTTTTTACCTCGCGCGATCTTGATGGAGGCATCTTCGAAGAGCCGGACGCCTCGGACGGAGACGTCCATGCCGCTGACGTCGACGACGGCGTCGGTGGCGTTGGTGTCGTCGTCGCCATCGCCGCCGCCGCGGACGTGGACGCTGACGGCCTCCAGGGCTCTGGCCCACGACTCGGGCGCGGACAGCGCCGATGGGCCCTTCCGCTTCTTGGCATCGTTCTCGTCGGGAGCCTCGAGCGGTGGGAGTCGGCCNTCCTTCTCAGCCTTGGCGAGCATCTTGCGCTCCTTCCCCGTGAGCTTGGCGCCNTCGTTCTGCTTGATCATCAGCGCGCGGAGCTGATCCTCCAGCGACAGGAACACGGGCGCGGATGACGCGTCACCGGCGTCGCCCTCGTCGTCGCCCGCTCCTCCATCGCCGGACTTCTCGGCGGCGGCGGCAGCGGCCTTCGCCTCGCGCCTGGCTTTAGCGGCGGCCCTCGCTTCCTCGGCGGCTTTACGCTCCTCGAGCTCGGCGACGGAGACGGTGTTGCCGAGTTCGTCCGTGGTCGTCGGGCCTTTCTTCTTGCCACCCATGTCGCGTGTGCGGTGAGCGATGGTGTGATCGGGACGACACATGCGCTTTTGACGCTGAGCGCGCTTTACTTGTATCGATGCCCACTCCGCGGCTGCACGCGCGGCGGTGACGGGTCGGCGTCGGCGACCCGCGGCGATCTTCGGGGAAGCATGTCGTCGCACGTGTCGGATCACCTGTACCGATACCGGCGCAAGGTTAGTTCTCACGCCGCATCCATCGCTCGCACCAACCGAAGGCGACGACCCTCGCCTCGTCGGCACCTCCCACGTCATCCTATCCCACCCACGCTCACCCCGTCCCTACTCCGCCCGACTCTCAGGTGGTCAGGGATCTCGCGTGGTCGCTGACATCCCCGCACCTCGTATCCGACGACGAAGCGTCGCACGATGTCGCCGTGTTCACCGACGAGGACGCCGCGGCGTTGCTCGAAGACGCGCATCCGTGGCTCGTATCGCTCGACCACGACCCCGGGCACCTCGTGCGGTGGGTGGGTGCCCAGCGGGGCACGAACAAGCTCGGATTCTACTTCGGCGCGCTCGTGGAGTACGCCGTCCGGTTCTGTCCGAGCGTGGGAGCGTTGGCGGTGACGACGCAGCGGCAAGTAGCGGGCGCGCACGGCACGGGGCGCATGGTCGGGCAGCTCAAGCTCGTCATGCTTCGCAAAAGAATGATGAGGCGCGTGACGAGTCCGATATTAGACGATTCAGACCTCGACGGCGTTCAACACGAGGTGGCGCACTGGGAGTACAACGTCAAGTACTTCATCGACGCCGGCGCGGTCGTCTCACCCGCGCGCAGGTGGCACGCGGCGGAGTCGTGCGGGTCGGGGACACAAACGACGGACTCGTCGGCGGATGACAAATCCATCACGGCCGCGGCTCCCGCTCCGTGCGGCGACAGCTGCTACGTCGGACCGTTCCTCCACGAGAACATGCGCGTACGTGTGCACGAGGCTAAACGGAAGCTAGCGCTGGCGAGGCACCCGCGCGTGAGCGAGTGGCTCACGCTGTGGTCCACCGGTCGGCTCGAGGAGGAGGAGCTACGGAACGGATCGGGCGATGTTTTGGGTTTCGATCTGTCCGCCGCGTCCGACGCGCCGCCCCCGCAGGTCTCGTCGCAGCTGCTGCGCGGGTACTTACTGTACCCGCTGCGTGGAGATGCGCGGGTGCCCGGGCGGACGTGGTGTGACGTGGATCCACGTGGCAGCGCGTCGGCCAATCACCTTCGAGGGTGGTGGACGACCGACGCGGACGACCTTCGTAACGTGCCGTCCTTACCGCACCCGTCGCGTACTTCGCCCCCCGGCGGTCGTGACTCCCCGATGACTCCCCCGGACGACGTGATGTGGGCGGTGCTGACGCGCAAGTGCCACTGGCTCGGCCCTGGGATCGCGACGCGACGGCATCGATCGGAGATTGAATCCGACGACTTTCCGCCAATTCTCGAAGGCTCCGCGTGCGAGTACGCGATTCGCGGCGTCCCTGAGCTCGGTATCAAGGACGTCGAGGTGCACACCACGCGCGTAGCGATCGCGGTGGTCAACGCGGTCATCGCGGCTTCCGGCCGTGGGGTTTTGGTTTGCGAGATGATCCGCCACGTCGACGACGACGATAGCACTAACGTCACCTGGCGGGAGCGAAGCCGGGGGTTCGTGCTGCCGAAGCGTTGGGACCCTTGGACCACCGTGCTTCGCTCTGACCCGTTCCGAAGGCGTTACGAACGCGGCCGCGCGGTGTTGGCGGCGAACGGAACGGGTTTTGAATCGACGCGCGACTACGGCGACCTGGGCGCGGACACCAACGTAATTGCCGTTAACGGACCCATCAACGGATCCATCAACGCGCTGGACACCGATAACCACCCGGACGCTATCAAACCGTCCGTGGAACCCGACGGCGTGTTCGAGGTCATGTATCCCGAACGACTGGACATCGACGAGATTGGCGACGACGTGCGCGTCCGGGACAAGGCGTCGGCACGGTTCGGTAAGCTGAGCGCGGAGGCGAGGGCGAGGCGGGCGCGCGGGGAGGAGGGCGCTAAACGAGCAGACGCCGGTGAACGTTTGACGGCGGCGGTGACTCACCACCTCGGTACGGACCACGCGCCGGATGCGTTGTTAGCGGAGCTGATGGGGGTGATACGGGAGGAGAAGGGCGTGGTGAGGCCCGTGAGGCCGCACTTGGTTCGCGCGCTCGCCGCGGTGGGCGGGCACTCGAGGGACGAAAGCGGCGACGAAAGTGACGGTGACGGTGACAAAAAACAGGACGGAAGGCGTCGCGCGAGGCGGGACGCCGGCGCCGCGAGGGCGCTCGTGGCCGCCGCGGTCGTCGGCGGGGAGATGTGCATGTCGTCGTTGAACGTCGTCGACGTCGGCGCGTCGTCCGGAGAGCGAGTCGTCGCGACCGTCCGAGTGGATCCGTCAGATGACGACGGAATAAAGGGCAAAAGCATCTCCGACGAAGACGAAGGGGTCTCGATGACTCACGGCGGCGTCGTCTCGTCGTACACCATGTCGGAGCGACGGGGGATGGCACACGCGCTGCTCGACGCGCTGGGTCCCGCGGCGCGTCGGAACGGGTGCGTCGGCGCCGAGTTCGCGCCGCACGCGCGGCGGGTCTTCGACCTCTGCCTCGGCAAGGACGGGGGACTGACTGAACGCTCCGGGGTGGAGTGGCGGAGGACCGGGGTGTGTCCACGTGTCGCCGTCCGATTCGCCAGCATCCTCCGTCTGCACACCCCCGACGTTCGTCACTCCGTCGTCGACGCGGGTGACGCGACGAAACTCGCGGAGTCACTCGCGAGCGCCGTTCAAGCACACCGGGGCAAAGCCTCGGCGCCGAGTGAAGACGACTGCGACGAAACCATCACTCACGCGGATGATGACGAGGACGAGAAAGACACGCCGGCGGCGAGATCCGGCGCGGTCGTCGAGCTCCTCTGCTGGTGCGGCGAGGGTACCGGCCTATCTGCCACCGCCGCGGATGTGCTCATGCGCGCGTGCGTGGAGAGCGGCGCGGCGGGTGCGGCGGCGCAGCTGGCGAGGGACAACAAAGAGCTTCGGCGTCCGTTGGCGTGTGCGCACGCTGAGGTTGGCAACCACAAGGCTGCGAAACGTGCCGCCGCGCTGGCGTTCGAGTTGGCCGGGGACGACGTGAACTTCAACGCGGACTTCACGCTCGACTTCGAGTCGATCGGTTTCGGTGTAGGCGCGGTTGACCAATCGGAGGGTGACATGTCAGCGTCGGATGAGCGTAAAGTGTCCGACGAAGAGATACACGGCGGCGCGGTGGTTCCGCTCGACGTACTCCTCGCGCCACGTGGCAGGATCCTACTGGTGGACACCCCGGACGCGTTGAACACCGCGCGCGTCTTACTCGAACGCGCGATGGGACGCGACGCTCCTGATGAGAGTGATGATGAGGGGAAGACGTTCGATGATCACGTCCCGGTCGTGGGCGTCGATTGCGAGTGGCGTCCGGGGACGAAGGACGCCCCCGTGAGCGTCCTGCAGATGGCGGCCGGGGCTTCCACCGCGCACGATCCGCGTCTCGGCGCGTCTGCGGTGCTGGTGGACTGCCTGGCGCTCCTCGGACCGGACGCGGACGATGGGTCCGCGGCGAAGTGCGTGGAATTTATCGCGTGGGTGTTTGAGCGGTGCGTCCTGTGCGGCTTCGGCGTCGCGGCGGACGTTCGCAAGCTCCTCACGAGCTACCCTGACCGTTTCGAGAAACGGTTTTCGGGTATATCCGTGCGCACCGTGTGCGTCAGGGACATCGCGGTGGGGCTGGGCGTCGACGAGGTCAAGGTGCGGGGTCTGGCGTCGATGTGCGCGCTGTGCCTGGGCGGGCGCGAGCTCGATAAGTCGCGGCAGAAAAGCGATTGGGGCGCACGGCCGCTGAGCGACGCGCAGATTTCGTACGCGGCGCTGGACGCCCTGGCGCCCGCTATGATCCTCCGCAGGCTCCTCGCGTCGCGTTCCACGGTCGTGGGTTCGAATCCTATCGGGGGCGACACATGCGGGGTGTACCTCAACGTGGGAAAGACGTGCGGGACGTGGGTACGGACGGAGACGTGGGAAAGAACCGCTTTGGCCCGGATTGAGGGGCTTGAACGCAAAGGCCCGCGGGGACCAAAATTGAATCCGCTGACGACGGTTGACGTCGCCGCCGCGCTCGAGGCCGCCGGTGGCGCCGCGCGTGGCATCCGAATCGAGGACTGGAACGACGTCGACGGTGTCGATTCACATCCAGGCGTTACGCTGTGCAAGTCGCTCGGTTTCGTTGCGGAGTCACCGGGCGGCGCAAAAAAAGTTTTGGCGGTTTGCGTGCTTCCCGCGACCGGCGGCGTCGTCGTGGACGCGCGAGCCGTTACGTCGTTACTATTTGGATCCGAGGTTAACACTAACGCGGCGTCGTGCAGGCTGGCGACGCCCGCAGAGCTGGTGGACGAGTTTGGGTACGAGAGAGGGTGCATGGGTCCGTTGGGCCTGAGGCGCGGAGTCGAGTCGTTTACGGTCGTGTTCGATAGTTCGCTGACGACGGACGGCGGGGATAACACGGTGGCGGTGGGCGCGGGGGCGACCGGGGTGAAGGCGACGGGTAGTGTCGCCGCGCTCGTCGAGATCACAGGCGCGATCGTCGCGGACATCTCGCGGCCGAGGCGTCATCATTAGGTATTAATTATGAAGGTACTCGAAGGTATTAATTACCGAGTGAGAACGGCACGGTTACGGGCGGGAGCGACACGCGCCGCAACAACCCCTCCGGGCAGTGCCGCGCCATCGTCTGCTGCAACACAAGACACCCCAGCGCGAACGCACCGTGCACGACGAGCGGCGCGCCCTCGTCCACCGCCAACTTGAACCGGACGAACGGAACGCACAGCACCTTCCACGCCTTCACCAAGAGGTTACCCCTATTCCGCCTCGGATCCCGTTGATCGCCGCCTCCCAGCCTCCGACCCGCTCCACCAACCGGCGTCCCCCTCGGCCTCACCGACGCGGGCGAACCGTCCATGCCATCGATCCCATCACCGACGTCCCTCGTATCCCTCGGCGCGTCGTCGCGCAGGTACCGCCCGCCGAGCCTGTTCCCACGGCCTCTATACGCCCTGTTGCGACCCCCTTGAACGCTGCCGCCCAACGCTCCCCACCCGCTCATACGAGGCACGTACACCGACACCAAGCCCGCCAACGTCCCCGCGAAGTGCGCCGCGAACGTCCCGGCGCTTGGGACGATCAAGGTACCGAGCGCGAGCTCGAACCAGAACGAGTATCGCACAGGGACTGGCACGATCCCGGCGACGAGCACCACAGTGTTTGAAGGCCTCTTGTGCGCCGCCTGTTACAGAAATTAAAAAAACACGACGTCAATCGAATTGCCCATACGGAAATATGATAAAAATATACGTACCGCCACTTTCAGTGCAAAGTTGACACCCGAGAAGCCCACGACTCCGCTGTTGTAAAAAGGTAACAGTCGCACGGCGCCCGATGTCTTTGGCACGACGTGGTACCCCGG
>JGI24539J26755_10001672_pt1 | contig 10231 bp, 12 predicted proteins | sample NorSeaMetagenome_2_FD_26755 | JGI IMG/M metagenome (IMG submission 26755)
ATGTTCAAACTTCATTTATTTTTTTTTTTTTTTAGCTTTTGATTTAAAAAGGGCATACTTCCTATTCCAAGTGAACTCACCAAATTTAAAACCAATGTTTCATATATTAACATTACGGGTTGTTCATTTATTACCGGTGTGTATAATAACTTCGTGGGATATAAATGTTAAGGGTATCACTGAACCGCGCGTTCGGATTCGTTTTTCGGAAGTATGATGCACACTATTTGTTTTAATTAAGTACATGATACGTCATATTTTTGGTGATAAATAATTAATTTTAACTTTTTTTATTTGAAGTGACTCGTTGAAGTATATAGATCCCATAAATTATTTTATTTAAATTTAGTTGTTTTACCTCAGGGGGTACGCTGATACTTAATCGCTTTAGCTCTACCACCGTGAGGATGATCAACAGGATTCATTGCAACCCCCCTTACAATAGATTTATAACCTTTATTTTTACGAAAACCACCGTAATTATTCTTAAAGTCCCTGTTTACAGGTAATGCTATGGAACCTACTGCACCTAATGAGTGTGTTGAAAATATTTTCCTAACACCTGAGGGGAGTTTTATTAAAGCNGTGTGTATTCGTAAGTCCATCTTTAAAACAATTCCAAAAACACCAGTACTTCGTATATACTGGACACCTTTACAGGGTAATAATTCTAACGAGGAGATTGCTTTATTTTTCGGTAAATACATAATTAAACCGATACATCTTATTAATGAAGGGATACTATAACCTTTTAAACAACGTTCAGTTTTACTAAACGAGGAGAGTAGTTGATTAAGTGTAAAAAGCTTGTGCTGAGATGTTGTTAATAAATGAGAGACTGCTCCAGATGATAAAAATATAACGGACACTAAACGATGTACATGGTGATTAAATATAAAACTACCAATAAAGAAGATATTTCTTAGTCTAAAACTATAATTAATTGTTTGTAGACGTAATTTAGAAGAGCGTGCTCCCCGAGTTCTAAGGACTTTTCAACCATCTGCACCACGACCTGCGTTTCACTTCTTGGAGTATCATAAGGATTTATACTGTAGCTGTAGCGGTAACTTAGAGTAATACTTAGTAATTTGAGACGAAGTACCTCGAGACGAATTAATACGTTTAAGGGTGTAAAACATAGGATTTTTAGTACGTAAGTGACTTAAATTCATAATTTATTTAGTATTAAACAAAGTTAGTAAAATCATAACTTTATAGAAATTAGTAATATATGGTATAGAACTCATATAACCTAGTTGATTAAGGGTTTGGACAGTTTGGTTTTGTAGTGAGAGTAACTCTTGATTCTCTACAAATCTTTGATTATCAATTATTAAGCCGCTCGTATTAGTATCTTTAAGTACTGAATTACTAATATTATCTGTCATAAGAGTAGTTAGTGATATAGATCTATTGTAGTTGATTTTAGTTGATCTCTTAATAGTGTTGTACCACTTACTTGTTATAGTAGATGTAACAAAAGTTAACTGAGGGTTAAAAAGGTTAATTTTTTTTTGTATTACAAAAATATTAGGTATGATTAATTGATATATATACAAACCTCTACTTTGATGATAACGTAACAACTGNCTAGATTGTATATATTGTAAGGACCATTGAGCAAATATACCTAGTAAAGTTAATCATGATGTTTGACGTTTACGTGAAGAATCTTGTTTTCGTACAAAAAAAGTTTCATTACGTTGATATTTTTTAAAACGTGTTGTCATACGAAATACTTTAAAGGAGTAACATTTTGACATCGCCGTAAGAGATGCACTAACATTTAAATCTTGAGTATCCGTTAAATATGATCATTTCCGTATCATTCAGAGTTAGTACTAAGTTCAGATAGAGAGAATCCAATACGACTTTGTAATTGAATTAACCCATAAAGTAATGCTTCTGCAGTAGGAGGACATCCAGGTACGTAAGTATCTACTGGTAAAATACGATCACAACCACGAACTACAGCATACGAGTAGTGATAATATCCACCACCATTAGCACAACTACCCATAGATAAAATTCATTTTGGTTCGGTCATTTGATCATATAAACGACGTAAAACAGGGGCCATTTTATTAGTTAAAGTACCTGCTACGATTATGAGATCTGATTGTCTAGGTGATGCTCGGAATATTATTCCGAATCTATCCATGTCGTATCGACTAGTTGCTGCATGCATCATTTCAACTGCACAACAAGCTAGGCCAAAAGTTAAAGGTCATAATGATCCTGCTCTAGATCAACTAATAAGTGTAAGTGTTTTAGATGAAAGTCATTCTAATATCATAAGTTATACTATCGGCGTAATGAACGGCGTATATGCTGAGAAAATCCACTTGGACGTGCAACTCCATAAACAGACCTACGTTTAACTTTACCGACCATAGGTGAGAAATCATATACTCCTCGGACTGCTGTATAACCAACTCCAGGTAAGTCATTAGCACGACCGCCATGAACGAGTATACGATTATATTTAGTACATAAATAACCTTTACCAGGTAAACGAGCTGTTAACCGAAGATTATTATTTAAGTTTATCTTAGCAACGTGTCTAATTGCTGAATTTGGTTTTTTTGGTGACATAGTTACTACACGAGTAACTATTCCTTTTACTTGAGGTGAGCGTTTAAGGATTGGTGTTCGTGACATTACAGGATACTTATATTTAGACCCTGGTTTACGAAATTTACGTTGACGTAAGGCTGATTGTTTACATGTTGCCATTTATATTTTAGAGTAATTAAATAACAAAAGCTTGTCATGAAATACCTAGTCAGTACATAAGAGCAGGAACACCGAAAAACAATAAACTTTCACGGGTTGTAAGATCAATAGGTAGTCTATGCATTAAACTTGTGGAATAACTAAACATAATGTTCATTCATGATCTAAAAAAGAATGTAGGACCTATTAGATAAAGTAGTACTAATAAGTATAAAGCTATTATAGGGAATAAATCAAAGAAAAAACTAAAGAATAGGAACTCCGCAACAAAGAATATTGAACCGGGGAAACCTAAGAAGATTAGAGTATTTAGTAGTATTGCTAAAAATAACTTTGGACATAAAAAATTAAGACCACTAATTTCTGTTATTAGACGTGTCTTAAAACGACGGGCAACTGCATCCACAAGTAAAAAAGAGTTCGTAGATAAAAGTGCATGACTAATGAGCATACAAAAACTTGATAACATTAAATTAGACTGACCACTTACTACACAAATAGTAAGTCAATGCATCTCGACAACTGTAGAGTATGCAACAAGTTTCTTTAGGTCGATTTGATAAAATAGTTTAAAAACTGCGTCACTAACACCAATAATTAAGAATGGGTAAACATAAAGACATGTAGGCTCTAACTGTAAAGTAAGTAGACACTTTAGTAATCCAAAAAAGGCAAATTTTACTAGGACTCCACTTAGAAATATTGAAAAATTTGTCGAAGCTTCGACGTGAGCTTTAGGTAATCAACCATAAAATGGTCATATAGGTAATTTAACTCCAAAACCAGCAAGTCAACATAAAAATAGAAAATTCACCTCAAAGGAGGATAGATAAAAATAAGAAATTACAGAAAATTTAGAGCTATTACAAACCATGAATAGGTATAGTAACCCGAACAGTAAAAACAGTGCACCAAATTGAGTTCAGAAAAACATTAAATACGCAGCTTCTACGCAACGACGAGTTTTTGCAAATTTATATAGGATAAAAAATGAAGGGACTAAAAGCATCTCGTAAGCTAAAAAGAAGAGGATAATAGAATCCGTAAAAAAAATAGTATACCCCGCAGCTAATATTAATTGACAATAAAACATAAAACTCATTAACTCATCTTTATTATAAGACAGACAAAACAAAATTGATAAAACTGTAACTAACATAAAAACGTATATAAAAGGGTAATAGTAGACTTCTATTAAATTAAGGGAGAGGGAAGTAGTAGTAAAGAAGTCATTATTCGTAAAAAGAGATATAAGTGATAAATCTAAATTTAATGAGTTACTAGACAAAAATATTGTATATTGATAAAAATCTAACGTAGCATTTAATACGAGGAAAATAACAAGGAACATAAATAAAGTATTTGTCATAAACAATTTAGATATAAAAATTGTAGTAGTAGTTCTATACAAAGAAAATAAAGAAAATAGTCTTAGTAAAAATAGTATAAGTAAGAATACTAATGCGTTAAAAAGGAAGTAGTAAATGTAACCATACCATAACATAAGTTATCAAAATGAATAGTAAGAGGTCTGCTTTGACAAAGTAAGAGGTTTATTGACTTTACGTTTAATACGTGTAGTAAATCGCGTTTGGGCGGGTAAACGATATTGTATTTGACGAGCAAAATAATATGCTCTCCCTGGACGTAGATTTTTAAATTCGAAGATACATATACCTGCAGGTAGTTCCATAAATCAACTCGCTAACTTACCAACCCCTTTACCCATCCGTGAACCTTCAACTTTTTTACTTAAAGGTAGATGGGGGAAAAGATTAAATCATACATAACGAGAAGTTTTATCGAATTTACGTGACGATTTTTTTAAAAATAATTTTATACGGAATATTTGCTTATTATTTAAGCGAACAGGTTGTAGTAATTTTAGACCATACTGACCATACAAAACAGAGTTATTTTTAGGTGTTCGGAAGGTTCGTCGTTTAAAAATATTTTTATACACAAATTTACGAGGTCGTAATAACACTTATACTTAATTTAAAATTCATAAAAAAACTAAAGATACTTCGTCAAATAAGATAAAACTACTAATTAAAGAAATAAGTAGTAAAATTGAAAGGTAGTAAAATGATAAAATTATACGCTCATTTACTAAATAAGGGACCTGTACGGTTTGGTAATTAGTTGAATGTAGAAAACGTATATTTTGTATATAAAAATATAAACTTAGGAACACTATTACAAAAAATAGAGTATAGAATAAGAAGAAACTATTAGCAATATTTAATATAAATACAAGAAGTTTAGTAAAAAATCCAGCAAATGGGGGAACTCCTGATACAGAAAATAATATAATAGTAATCAAAAAGATATTATAACTAGAAAAACTAAAGTTATTAAATGCATATAAGGTTTTAAGCTTTAATGTAAGTACTGAGAGCATAACTCAAAATAGAAATGCTAGAGTAAAATTATACACGCTAAGGTAAGTAAACATCGAATGTAATGGGATAATAACATCTCAAGTTGTTAACATTTATAGTTTTCAAAGTGTAAGGTTGTTTAGTTTTCAGTTGTTACGGAAGTACTCGTTTAGTTTACTGTTAGTATAAGTTTTTTTTTTGTACATAGTATAAACAAATTTTGTTGAAGAAGTATTATTACACTTTAATGATTTAACTCACTCGTGTTTATGTTTTTTATTTTTAGGACTTTTTACTACTGCCACTTATAGAACTAATAATACATCGATGTAATGAGGTGTTGCTAATGCTAAAAATACTAAGAGGGAGTTTAATATACTACTAATAGCCAAAAACGCTTTAATATAATACGTCTCGCATATAATCAAAAGTAGAAAGAATAAACCGATTAAAATCAGAACCCAGAAAAAAACAATATAGAAATAGAAAATTTCAGATAAAGAGGATAAGAGGAAATTAATAATAAAAAGGTAAAATAAGGAATAAAAAAAAGTTATATAGAAAAATAATGTGTATAGCGGTAATCCTTTAAAAAATGTAGGTTTTCAGATAAACAGAGGTGCTAAACCACATTTCACAAAAAGGGAGAATAATAGTACAAATCAAATTAAACCTAAACTAAAAATATCCTTAGTACTATTAACGTTAATAAAAAAAAGGAATATATACTCGACTATATATCAGTCGAGTGTAAGCATCTTAAAATAAAATAGTAATAAAAATACGAACAAATTTAAAGACGATATAAGAGAGATTCAAAAAATATATAAGATCGACTGTAGGTAAGTATGTGGTGTTGATTGTTGAAATAAGTGTCCATAATTTAAATTTAAGTTACGGTAAAAAAACGTTGACGAGAACGTAGAGGTTATTACTAGTAGAAAAATTAATGCCCCAATAACTTCAATAATAAATATTACAGTGAAAATCGTATTAGCATAAAAAATTAGAGTTATTCAGTATAAAAAATGAAATGTTACAATCGTGTAGTCATAGATTTCACGAGATGTAAAATAAGTGGTAGATATAAATATCAAAAGATACAGGGTAAACGTTGTGAGTACTAGATACGTTACTTTAAGTTGAAAAGAGGTAAAAACTATATGCCCAAACCATGCAGATATAGCAGGGCCTACTCACATATTATTTAACGCAAATAAAAGTAATACAGGTGTTAAGACAACTCAAAATAAATCGAAGGAATTAATAAAGCTAAAATATGTTTTCGATTTACTAACAGTATATTTCGTAAATGAATTAAATATTGGTAATAAGTAAGTAATTAAGGATATTAATAATAGCGTATAGCTTATAAAAAAAAAGAAAGAAAAGCTTCACATATTTGAGAAGGTTAAAAACATCATAAATTATTTTTTGTGTATTTAGAAATCTTAGTAAAAGGAACATAAAAAGGTATGTAAAGAGTATATGCCATACTCAAAAGCTTCATAAATCTAAATTATAATAATTATCGAAGGTCCAAAAGTTTAGCGTTGAATTAGGGATTATTTTTACTAAGTTAATAGGTAATAAAAAGTAACTTAAACTTAGTATAGTGTATCAGAAAATATACCTATGCCTGGACTTGAACCAGGACCCTTAAAGGACAAGGTTTTAAGCCTTGCATGTCTACCAATTTCATCACATAGGCATAATATAAACTAAAGCTTAAGGAAGTTAGAATCTGAAACCGGTAACTTTATTTGAAATTTTTTAAGAAGGAAAAAGTTTGTTTCGACAAAAGGAATTGAAGATTTAAGCTGTAAAATTAAATAAAGGAGTTGATTTATGGTCAGGTTACTAGCTTTTATAGGAAAGTTACTTGTAAAAGAAATGACAAGGTTAAAAAATTGAAATTGGAGTTGCTCTTGTGAGAAAGTTTTATGAGCCATAGGCGATTTAATTATAGTGGTTTTATGTACTTTAGTAGGTTTAAAGGCGAAGGATGGCTTACAATTAGAGTTTGAGTTCTTCTGTATGTACCACAACCATGTCATAAGTAAATACGACTGTTTAGTAAATATTTTTTTATGCTTTTTGGATATATTAGAGTCGGAGGAAGAATTTAACAAACGTACGTTATTAATTTTGTGAGGTGTTATTAATGAGGTAAAATGAAACGTGTACTTAATTAAGGGGTTAAAAGATTTAATTTGTAAGTTATTGTTTTTTTTGAGAAGTAAGTGTTTACGTACGTTTTTTAGTTGCATAGAACTCAAGTTAGAAGGAATCGAACCTACATTATTGGAGTGAAAATCCAATGTCCTAACCGTTAGACGATAACTCGATAGTAAATAAATATATTCATTAGATAACGAATACGGCAGCAGTTCCTCCAAAACAGAAGAAAGCAAAACTTTCGACGAAAGCAAACCCTAGAGCAGCATATGTGAAGAGGGTATCTTCGTAGTCAGGTGCGTAAGAAACACTTTTAAGTAGAGAGGCGAAAATTAAACCAGTTCCAATAGCACAACCGGCTAAAGGTAGGAAAGTGATACTAATAGCGATAACTTTAGCAGCTTTAACGAATAACATTTATATACTTTCAGCACTTAGTATCTGTAACTATACTATATAAAAAGGGATATAACAAGTAGTAATAGACTAAAGTTTAAAAACGTTAAATAATTCGATCAATTAAATCGTACAATTTCTAGACTAGAGTACGAGAATATAAGCTTAAACAGGTGTTTGAGTTTGTACGTAAAGGAAGTAAATATCATAAATTATTTTATAGTTGAACCGTAACAGGATTTTGAATTAACGTGTCTTTAATAGGATCATAGTACATCTCCTGAACTCCGATAGTAGGGAAAGACTTTTGGAATGGAGCAGTTGAGTCACCATACTGTAGTAATAAATTCCTTAAGTCTTGTTTTCCGGTAAAAACAACACCGTGAAGCTCTGCAACTTCCCTTTCGAGTCAATTCGCTGCAGGGAAAAGTTCAGTAATCGAAAAAAAGTTCGAGTTTAGAGCCGATGATGTTGACTTTTGACTACCAAAGTTATTTAATACAAAAAGATAAAACCTATCACAGGTTTGTAAGGAGTGAAAATTATAAACAGTAACAATAGATTGACTTTTATTAAGGTTTTGAGTAAAAACATTGTTTTGTTTATGAGTAACAACGTTGTTAGAGTTGATTTCATACGCAAATATATCTACTAACTGACTTAAATAAAAAGGGGATGCTAACTTTAAGTGTAAGGTAGTATAATACAAAAAATCTTTATGAAGTAGTATATTAATATTTTTAGATTTGTTCGTGAAGTTATTAATAAACGTGAAATTTATTTTGTCAAAAAGGTATTTAAAATATAGTTTAAAGTTAAAGGACATAACTGTTTTGGACTGGACTTGAACCAGCGACCCCAAGGTTTTCAGCCTTGTGCTCTACCAACTGAGCTACCAAAACGTATATATAATAATTAGCTTTTAAATGAGGGTGTATTAACAAAATTAGAGTTTAAGTATAGTTTACTAGACCCGTTTACAGAAGCGTTAATAGTATTAAGTGATTGTAAATCATTTTGTTGTAGTAAGTCAGTAAAAGTTGTAGCTACGAAAAGATTATGTACTTGAGTATTTGATATATTATCTTGGAGATAACTATTAGGTGCGGTATTAGAGGTTAGATTGCTAATATTTGAACTATACACTGTTGTATTGAAAGATAAATTACGAGTAAAATATGATTGAAGCAGTGTTAACTTAAGATTGGTGGTTGAGGATTTAACGGGTGTGGAAGTTAATTGAATATTTGAGGAGTTTGTAATAATTTGGTTAGGTAATTGATTTAAGAAAGTATATCTTTGGTTTAGAAAAAATCTACTAGTGTCAAAAGAGTTAAATACCGGTAATAAGGTAGGGTTTGCAGAAAGCTGATTAAAGATTGAAGATGTATTTTCTGTTTCAGAACCAGATAATTTATTTGACATTCAAATATTAGTATCAATTAAGTTATTCGATAGTAGAGGATTTTGTATAAAGGATTTTGCCTCCGTAATACGGTTGGAGTCTTTAACAAAGTTTTGATTACTTCAAAAATTACGAGTTAGTCAACGTTGTTGTTTTGCAATATTATTTAATCCATAGGTTAAGGTTTCACTTACCATAGGGTCGTTATTAACTAAACTTTCATTTGTATATAAATCTTGTAAGGTGGTAGGAAGAGTTAATGAGTTAGTAAAACTACTATTTAGTTTCGTAGACAGTACAAAATTAAACTCACTTAACGAATTACTACTCGCACTAAAAGGTTTAGTGTTAATTGAGTTTAGTACTGTAGATTGTTGAATTGTATTCATAAAACTACCACTAAGTCGGAAGTGGTTATTATTTTTAATCGAAGAAGTTGATTCTGAAAGTAGATTTGTATCTCGAAAAGTATCTAAAAGGGGTAATGTTTTCTGTAAAAAAAAAAGGTTAGAACTAACATTACTAGTACTAGCTGTATGTAAGTCAGTACGATTAGAGGAAACTTTAAAAGAGGAAGGGTTACTGTTTAATGGTAAATTACTAACTTGTGCTGATGTTTGGTTAGAGGTAAAAAGGTTATTTATTTGAAAATAAATTTGAAATAACAAACAGCCTATAAAATAATAACAATTAGTAATTAATTCGTTTAGGGTTTGTTTTAAATAAAAAAAAGTTAAGTAAGATAAATTTAGAGTTGTATCAGAGTAGGTAAAAAGTAGTAAAAAAGTAATGGATATTATAAGAGCTGAACTAAGTCACTGTTTAATGAATGACTTTTTAATATTTTGCACTTGAAGATTGCTTCATTTAGAATTACGGAAAACGTTACCGAAAGAAGATACGGTGCTATCTATTTTATTATTTCTTTCAAAAAAGATTTTTAAGAAACTGTACATGCTGCTTAGAGTACGTGAATTATTTCAGTAGGAAGACAAATAATAGTTGAATAATTTTTTGAATTTACCCATAAGCTATACTAACTATATTATATATACTAACTATATTATATATACTAACTATATTATATATACTAACTATATTATATATACTAACTATATTATATATACTA
>JGI24539J26755_10001677_pt1 | contig 10226 bp, 3 predicted proteins | sample NorSeaMetagenome_2_FD_26755 | JGI IMG/M metagenome (IMG submission 26755)
TATAATTTAAAAAATATTAATTATGAAATAGTAAATGCTATTGATAAAAAAAATTTAATAGCAAATACACTATTTTCTAATAAAATATTAGGTGATATAGGATATAATAATTTATTATTACCGATTAGATATAATCATTATGAATTTAATAATCTAGGGGCTGTTGGTTGTTATCTAAGTCATATTAAAATATGGTATAAGATATTAAATGATAATGTAAAATATGGGATAGTTTATGAAGATGATGTATTATTTAATAATAAAATAACGAGTGATTTAATAATGGAAAGTATAAATAATTTACCAGATGATTGGCATATTTTATTATTAAATAAAAATAAAGTAAAAATGCATAAAATTAATAATATACCAGATTTATATAAAATAGAAAGATTTTTATGCACGCATTCATATGTTATAAATAGTAATATAATACATTATTTATTAGAAAATGTATTACCAATAAATCAACAAATAGATTTTAAATTATCTTGTTTAGCAACAAAAAATATAATTAATATATATATGTATAATAATAATAAACATTATAAACAATATCGCAATAATATAACAAATATTCAAACAGATACCAAAAAGGGTGCGAGTTGGAAATTAAATTGTAAAATTTAAAAAATATTTAAAAATAATATATAAATTATATATATGTCATATATTTATTTAGATAAAATATTTAAAAATAAATTATTAAAATATAATACACAAACATATAGAGAATATCAATATACATTTTGCGAATTTATAAATTTGTTAAATAATTTTAATTTTAAAAAACCGAAATATCAAGGTAATATAAATTTAGATAAGGTAAATGAAATGTTATTTTCATATAAGAAAAATCCAGAATTTTTTTATTTTAAAAATAAATTGGTTTTATGTTATATACCTTCAAATGAAAATAATATATATATAATGGATGGACAACATCGTATAGAATTAATAAAATATTTAGTGGAGATTAATTATAATGATATTATAAATATTTGTTGTTATATAATTGAAGATGAAGATAAAATGCGTTTATTATACGATGAGTTAAATAAAGATTCGTATAAAAATTCTAGTTATGTATTTTTAGATGATTTTAGTAAAAATTTACATAATAAATTTGTAGAATATTTAGAAAAGGATTATACAATGTATTTTGAAAAAAAACAAAAAAAAGAAGCATATCGGAAAACTATAACTGAATTTTTAAGTGAATTAGCAGATTTGAATTATTTTTTAAAATTCAATTCTTTTACTGAATTGAAAAATGATTTTGAAAATGCAAATTTTACTTATAATTGGTTAATTAAATATAAGGAATTAATAAATAATAATGAAAAAATTTTTTATAAAGATGAACAAGATTCCGTTAAAAATGGTATTATATTTACTTTAAAAAATAATAATTTTTGCGAATATTTAATTAATAGAAATGTTAAACCTTGTCACAAATTTAAAAAAGAAAAGAAAAGAATTACAAAAAAATTAAAAAAAGAAGTTTGGATTAATGAATACGGTAATAAAAAGGAAGGTAAATGTCCTTATAAAAATTGTAAAAATATAATATATTTAGATGACTATAGTTGTGGACATATTATTTCAGAATATAACGATGGAGAAACTTCTATTACAAATTTAAGACCGATGTGTTATAGATGCAATAATAGATTAGGAAAACGTAATTGGACATAAATATTTTCTAAATTATTAATTTTATAACTAAAAAAAAGTTTAAATTATAGTAAAATAAGAAGGGATTGAGTAAAATACTATTTAATTTAAAAAATGATTTATATATAATTTATAAAATTTATAAAATGTTCTTTATTGATTTTTTTGAAAAAATTAATAGTTGTTGTATAAATAATGAAAATAATAATCCAGATTTATCTAATGAAAAATCATTTGAAAAAATTATAAATAATTATTCTAATAAGGATAAAGAAAAAAACAAAAAAGAGATATTATTAGAAAATATGTGTCATTCAGGTGCTATGGACAAAAATATAAAAGATGTTAAAAACGAATTAGAAATAAATATGATATTTAAAAAAAATAATAATACAAAATACACAAGAGTTCCATGTTAATCTTTAATAATAATTTTTGTTTCTTTAAAAGTAACACATTTATTTTTATCATTTTTTATTTTATAATTGAATTCTAAATCACTTGGAGTACATATATTTATATCATCCATTGTAATTTCCACATCATCTTCATGATAATTATCACGTTTAATATCTTTAATATCTTTCATTAATTCAATCATATGTTCTTCATCTAATATTATAGTACTATCACCAGTACCACATGGTGGTTGTTGTCCTAACATTACATTTGCCGATACACCATTAACATTATCATATTCGGCAAATATACTAGCATTAATTAACATATCAGTAGTTTCTTCAAAAGAAGATTTTGCTAACGGACCAATATCTCCTCTATTAATTCCATGTCTATCAATTGACATTAATTGTCCTTTATAAGTCATAGTATCAATTAATAATGATAAATGTCTATAATTCATAGCATCTTCGCTAGTAACATTTATTAATTCATGATATAGTGCTGTTCTAGCTGCTTCAATACCTAATGTTTCACAAATTTCTCTAATATCATTTGAAATAGTTCTAGTACTATCAACATTAGGATTAGATAGTATTTCAATTAAATTTGTACCATCAGTATCTAATACCCATTCAACAAGATTATCAAATAATTTTGTTTCATCATTATATTTTGTATATTTCTTTTTATTTAATGATACTTTTTTAATACCTTTGTAACCCTTTAATAATACCTGGTATACAATATTATGTTCTAATGCTTTAATTGCAGCAATTTGATCGTTAAAATCTATATCTTTAATAACATTTGGTTGTAATTTAATTCTAAATATACATTCTTCGGCATTATCATCACTATATACACATTCAATAAATTTATCATATGTTGTATTTAATTTAGTAAAAATATCTATCATTCTTAAACCATATGATTTCATTTTTTCTTTATTAAATTTCATTCTGATAATCCAAGGAGAAGTACTATTTAATAAATTAGTAAATGAGAAATCATTATATATATCTAATAAACCTTTATCATTCTGAATATTTGTTGAATATTGATCTTCATTTTTATCCCAGTATATTTCGCTATATTCTAATATATCATGTAATTTTGTAATTTCTATAGAATTTTTAATATTAATTGCTGTATTTTTTGCTTTTTCTATATTTATATCATCTGTTTCTAATCCATCATCATTTAATATTGGATTTTTAACCGTAGCTATATCATTTTTCATATAAATTAATAATGTTGGTGTTTTTGTTTTTTTAGTTGCACTTAATATTTCTTTTAAACGCGGTACGCCACTTGTTGCTTTTACAGCTGCTGCTGTTCCTGATACATGAAATGAATCTAATGTCATTTGTGTTCCCATTTCGCCAATTGTTTGTGCTGCAACAATACCAACCATTTCACTAGGTTGTGCTATAGCTTCTTTATAATATTGTATAATTAATGAAATTATATTATCAAATATATCTTTAGTAAAATGATATGTCATAATTAATTTTTTAGGTGTTAAGTTTAATCTAACTAATATTTCAAAATATCTAGTTCCTTGATCTTTTTTAATGAATAATGTATCAATTAATTTATCAATGTTATCAAGTATATATTTAGGAGTTAAATCTGTTTTTATTGATTTAATTCCAATATTTGATAAATTTTTATGTGCATTATTAATAATTCTTTCAAATGGAATTGGAAAATTGATTATTTTATTTTTTGTATATTTAAATACTTTTTTAATTAAGAATTCTTTATCTTCTAATAATTTATTATAATGTTCAGTACATTTTTTATATGTTTCAGCATTTATCTCTTTATTTGCTTTTGTGACTAGATATGATGATAATTTGTCTGTTTTTTTAAGATGATAGATATTTTCCATTATTATAATATCCATATCAATATAAGGAATAAATTGATTTTCTATTTTACATCCATCCATACCATCTTCTCCATATATGTATTGTATTATTGTTCCACCAGCATTACGAACAGTATTATCATAATAAATTTTTGCATCTTCCATTGCTTTAACTAATCGCCTTTGAATATATCCAGTTTCAGATGTTTTAACTGCTGTATCAATAAGACCTTCTCTTCCACCCATTGCATGAAAGAATACTTCTTGAGGACTTAATCCAGATATAAAACTATTTTCTACAAATCCACGCGCTTCTGGACCATCATCATATTTTGTATAATGGGGTAATGTACGATCTGTAAAACCATATGAAATTCTTTTACCATCTACATTTTGCTGTCCTACACATGCTATCATTTGAGCTACATTAGTTTCCTTACCCTTAGAACCACACTTAACCATATTAATCATTCTATTTGTTCTTTCATCAATCTGACTCAATCCAATTTTACCAACTTGATTTGTAGTTTCATTTAAAATACCTATTAATTCTCTTTCTATATATTCTTTGTTTGAAAATATACTATTATTTTCAATTAATCCTCTTCTAATATCATCTAATTTAGAATATGCTTTTTCTTTCATTTCTTTGATTTTTGATTTAAGATTAATTTCTGTTTGAACATCTGTTACTAAATCACTAATACCCACACTGAAACCCGATGTTAATAACCATCTACATATTAATCTTTGTGTATTATCTAAAAATCTTTGTGTTTCAAATGGACCATAATCATGATATATAATTGGTATTAATCCAGATGATTTACTATGAAATATAGTTTTATCTAATGAACCTGAATCTTCAGTATAATTACTACCATTTATTGAAACTTTATCTTCAGCTTTATTTTTTCTTTCTATATTTAAACCAGGTGGTAAAATTTGCGAATAAGCTTCTTTACCAGTATAATTATAATTTTTATCAGGATTTTTTAATTCTCCTTGGAAATAACTATTTATCATTTGTAAGTTTGCCATTGTTTTATCTTTGATTTCTACATTATCTTTTGTTAATCGGAAAGATCCTAATAATGTATCTTGAACTATTTCTATAATTGGTTTCCCATCTCGTGGTGCAATTATCATATATGGTACTGCGGCAATATCTTTTAGTTCTGACATTGTTTGAATACTTTGAGGACAATGTAAATTCATTTCATCTCCATCAAAATCTGCATTATATGGTGGAGTATCTAATACATTTAATCTGAATGTTTGATATGGCATGATAATAACTTTATGACACATCATAGACATTTTATGTAAAGATGGTTGACGATTAAATAATATATGATCTCCGTCAGATAAATGTCTATGAACAATATCACCATATTTTAATTCATCAGATAATTTTTCTAAATTAGCACTTTTTAAATTTATAGTAATAGTTTCTTTATTTTTTTTAATTAATTTTGCTCCGGGCCATTTATCAGGACCATTTAAAATTAATGTTTTTAAATGTTCAATATTATATTCATTTACTATTTCTGGAAATGTTATATTTATTGCTATTTTTATTGGTACTCCTAATTCATCAATACTAATATATGGATCAGGTGTAATAACTGATCTGGATGATTGATCAACTCGTTTTCCATTTAAATTACCTCTTATACGACCTTCCTTCTTTTTCATACGATCAGAAACTGATTTTAATTTTCTACCGTTTCTTTGTTGAGAAGGCGCTAATCCAGGTATCTGATTATCAATAAATGTAAATACATGATATTGTAAAACTAATGTAATTAATTTAATTGTTTCTTCAGGAGTACCTTTTGCAATTTTATCATTAATATTATTATTAATTTTTATTATTTCGCTCAATTTGTGTGTTAAATCATCTTCTCTTCTTTGACCATTTTCTTCTATAATACTCGGTCTCACTGAAGGCGGAGGCACAGGTAAAACACTACATATCATCCATTCAGGTTTATTCCATTCTGGATTAAATCCCATTAATTCCATTTCCTCTTCTGTTATTCTTTGAAAAATTCTTAATACATCTTCTGCAGTAAATTCTTGTATTATATCCTCCTCCTCTACAGTTGGAATACCATCTTTTATCTCATCTGTTTTTTTCTTTATGGCTTTCCATTCAGCAATAATTTTCATTGAACCTTCTTTTGTATATTTTGTAGGTTGTTTCGCATTACATCCAATAGAACCATCATCTCCACAAAATCTAAATTTTGCATTATTGATAATTTTAGTAGATAATTTGAAAAATGCATCCCATCTTTTTTGATTATTTTTAATTAATAATATTTTTTTTATGTCATTTTTAATATTTTCATCTGTTGATTTTTCTGATATTAATAATTTAGAACATTTATAACATACGCATTTTAAAATTTTTTTTGTTATATCAAAAAACATTGCATGAAATACAGGTTTTGCTAATTTAATATGTCCAAAATGTCCAGGACAAAATATATTTTTTTGTTCGCATGTAGAACAAATTTTATTATGTTCTAGTACTCCCATTCTAGAATCAAATAAACCACCAATTATCGGTTCGCTACCCGCATATGTATCTGTTTTTGTGATTTCAACAACAGATCTTTTTATTATTTCATCAGGACCTAATACACTAAACTGAATACCTTTAATATCTTGAATATCTATTTTCTGATCACTATATGCGAGTTCTGGATATATTGACATTATTTTATTAGTTTCTTATATATTGGTTAGTTTTAAATAACTAGATATGCGTTTAAGCACTTTTTAATAATCATTTTTTTTTTTATATAAAATATTAATTATTTATAGAGTAACAGTATTATGTTAAAAATAAATTCTATCAATAATTGTTTTCATAATATTAATTATTTAATAAATTCTAATTATGTAAATGATAGTGATTTAGAATATAATGATATTAAACATATTAATTATTTTAAACATAATGGTTATCGTTATGAAAAATATATGTTTATTAATTTAATATCTCAAAAAAATTTAACTAATATTTTTAAAAATATTAATTACAATGACGGTGATTTTATAAAAAAATTTAATTATTATAATAAATATTATATAAGTAATCCAAATAATGATTTTTTTTTAAAAAAAATTAAAATAAATAGTACTAAAGATATTAGTATTAATAAAATTTGTGATTTAAATCTTTCTAATTTTATTAATGATAAATATAATAAATATTTTTTTGTATTAGAATTTATTAGAAATTTTTATTATTATATTTCATCAGATTCATTTATTAAAAATTATAAAAAAAATATTTATCATTTTGTAATACCTACTAAATATTATATATCTAATGATAATTTTATTATTCATAACGATTTTAACACAAATGTTTCATTTACTGTTATTATTAATAATAATCATCCTTCTATTCAAATAAATTCAAATGAAAATATTACTTCTAATTTTATTGAATTTATTAAACCAATTATTACATATCATTCACATTTAATTAATAATGATCCCATTATAAGTCTAACAAATAAAAGAAATCCAACTATAAAACAAATCACAAGATTAAAAAACTATGCTATTCATTTATCTAAATTATATGATTTATACAAATTTAAAACTATTAATAATATAATTGATAATTTAAAACAAGATAATATTTATGTTAAAATTTTTAAAAAAAACTTTTTTAGTATTATTGCTAATAATTATAATTCTTTTATTAATTTAACTATTAATATTAATAAACATGATAAACCTGATATTAATAATGATAATGTAATAAATGTTGTATCTCCACCTGACAAAATTATTATTGAACCACCTGATATTTTTGTAAATGAAATTGATGACTATATTGATAATATAACAAGTGATATTTATGATAATATAACAAGTGATATTTATGATAATATAACAAGTGATATTAATGATAATATATCTGAAGATATATATGATACTATAACTAATGATGTGACAAATGATATAACTAATAATATTTTTAATAAAAATTATATATATATTGGTATAATTGTTACTGTTATATTAACAATTATATTATTAGCTATTATATTAAATAATGTAAGTCCATCTTATAAAAATATTCAAATACAAAATGGTGGAGGAAGAGATAATACTATAATATATATTTTATGTATTATATTATTTTTATTTATAACAGGTTGTTTTATTAGAATTAATAAAACTGAAAAATTTATGGATTTTGCTGCAATGTTAGGTAATATGGGATCTATTAGTGATCTTGAAAATGAAGCATCAAAAATAGATATGTCTCAATGGGAAAACTTATTTAAGGATATGACTGGTTCAGATATGGAAGTTTCATCACAAAAAACACAATCAGACACTTCATCGCAATCGCAAAATACACCTTCAACTTCAACACAAACGCAAAATACAGAATCAGATACTTCAACACAAACGCAAAATACAGAATCGGATACTTCAACACAATCGCAGAATACAGAATCAGACACTGCAACACAATCACAAAATACACAATCAGACACTACAACACAATCACAAAATACACAATCAAACACTACAACACAATCACAAAATACACAATCAGACACTGCAACACAATCACAAAATACACAATCCGACACTGCAACACAATCACAAAATACACAATCAGACACTACAACACAATCAGACAGTACAACACAATCAAAAAATGAGAAACATTTAATAAATATTAAAAATGAATTTAAAAATGTTGATAATAATAATAACGAACTCGAATCAGAAATAATTAATTTAAAATATGTAAATGATGAAACACATGATAAATCTGATTTAATAGATTCAAATATAGAAACAAAATCAGCAGAAATCGTATCAGCACAAAAAACAATTAAAGAGAGAGAGAAAGATTTAGAAAAAAATATAATAGATACAAGAATCTCAAAAAATAAATTAGAAAAAGAAATTAACACATTAAATAAATTAAAAAATGAATCTATTAGTGTTAGTGATTCGGCAGAAAAAACTAATTTATTAGCAAGTGAAATTACAGAAATGGCACAAGAGACAAGTAATTTGGGAAAATCAAATCAATCTGTTACAATAAATACCTTAGCAAATATAGATTTAGATAATTTTGATTTTAATACTTTTGATTTAAATGAATTTGGAAAAGAATTAGATAAAAATGAAGAAACAAAAAATATAGATTTATCATCAATTAATAAATTTTTTCAAAATACTTTTGATATGGATAATGCAATAGAATATGCAATACAGGGTAATTTAAAACATAATGAAGATCCAGAAATACATGAGGAAGATATTGATAAATTAATAAATAAATTAGATTTAAATGGAAAAATTGAATTAAATACTAATTTTGAAAATTTATCAAATCAGGCCAAAAAATTAGCAAGTGCTTCAAAAGAACAAGGTAAATTAGCATATGCATCACAAGAAATTAAAAAATTACAAAAAAATGTAACTGATACATCAAATGCAGCTTCATTAGTGAGAATATTAGCAACAATAGAAAATGCAAAAAAAGAAAGAATAGATAAAAAAATAATTTATCAAAACGAAAAAATAAAAGAAATATATAAAGAAATAGAATTCAAAAAAAAGCAAGAATTGGATAAAATAGAAAAAATACAATTAGAAAAAGAATTAAAAAGAGAATTGGATGAAAATCTTAAATTAAATTTAAATAATAAAAAACAATTAAATTTAGACATAATTGAAATAGAAAAAGAATTATCGCAAAAAGAAGAAGAGTCATATAAATCAAAAAAATTAGCTAAATTTATTTTAGATAAAATTGGTGTGATTGAAAATAAATTAATAACAGAAAATATAGAAAAAACAAATGAATTAGAAAGAAAGGAAATATTAGATTTAGTTAAATTAAATATATATAATCGTGATGAGATTGAAGATAAATTAAAAAATAAATATAATAATAAACAAATAGAATATGAAATAGAACTTGAATTGGAACGAATACGAAATAAAATAAAAGAATTAGAAAAAAATATAAATCAAAATGCAAAATCTCAAGTAATATATATGAAAAGTATAAATCAAATAAAAATAGAATTAAATAATTATTCTGCTAAGTCATTATCTTATAAATCGTTAATATTAACAGAAGAAACTAAATATAAAAAAGAAAAAGATGATTTGAATATAATATTTGAATCAACAAATAAAAATATAGAAAACTTAATAAATGAGGAATTATCATTATTAAAACTTGAAAAAGAATCAAAAAATATAGAAA
>JGI24539J26755_10001678_pt1 | contig 10220 bp, 8 predicted proteins | sample NorSeaMetagenome_2_FD_26755 | JGI IMG/M metagenome (IMG submission 26755)
AAAGTGCCACACGAATTAGTGGCATTGCCTACACCTTTGCTGGTGCCGCTCATTGAAGACGGATTTTTAGGTTCGGGAATAGAGGAAAGTGTGCTCGAGCATTATTTGAACGATCCTTCTTTGAATGGTATTGAAGCTATAGTACCGGGTTGTACGCATTACCCACTTTTGCGCGAGGCGGCAGCGAAATTACGCCCCGGTGTGGATTGGATCGATGCGCCCGCTATAGTAGCAGAAGCCGTAGATTCGGTGTTGGATGCTGCTGTTGACGGATCAGGGAGCACAACCTATTATTTGAGCGATGCCACGCCCAGTTTTCTGGCATTGGCATCCAGTACCTTTAGCATTAAAGCGCATTGGGAGAAAAAAGTGCTTTAACCCTGACGCTCACCGTAACGGTACATCCAAGAGCTAATCGATGAGACGAGCAGACTGAACAGAATGGCCGTCCACACGCTTGCTACTTCAAGACCATCGATCCATTGGTCTGCNACCCCAATTATAANGGCATTAATGATCAATAAGAAGAGTCCTAAACTCATAAAGGTTAGGGGTATGGTAATGATGATCAGCAGTGGTTTCAACGTGGCATTCAGTAGTCCCAGCACAATGGCAACACCAACNGCAGTAGAAAAACTACTGATGTACACACCGGGAAGCATCCAATCGGCCAGAAAAACGGCAATGGAGCTCACAACAAGTCTTGAAAGAAGTCCAGGTTTTTGTCTCATGTGCGGTATATTCACTTTTTCGAAAAGTACATAAAATGGAAAGAATGAAGAGCCTCGTTTTCACAGCATTTTTAGCATTAGCCACACTTTTTAGTTGCCAGTCTACGACCACTGTGGACACAGTGTCTGCTGAGCGGCCACCAATGATTGGCGATACGACGCTTCGGGCGGAGCTGTTCGTAGATCCGCACAGCTTTAGTACGCCGGAGGCAACGGTAACGCATCTCGAATGGGACGCAAAAGTGGATTTCGAAGCACAAGAAATTCATGCGACGGCTGTTTGGACGTTATCTGAAACCCATGGAGATCAGGTGGTTTTTGATACGAAAGCGCTTCAGATTGAATCGGTCCTTTTGGATGGCCAAGAAGCACAGTGGAGCTTTGACGCGGAAGACGATTTGTTGGGTTCTGCTTTGGTCGTTTATGACCTTAGTCCAGCTTCCAAAGAGGTAAGTATTAGGTATTCTACAACAGAAGGTGCGGAAGCGGTGCAATGGTTTCCTGCAGCATTGACCCAAGGGGGGCGTATGCCGTTTCTATTTACACAGAGTCAAGCTATTCTCGCGCGTACTTGGATTCCCTGTCAGGACCGTCCAGGAGTACGCTTTACCTACAACGCGAAAGTGCAGGTACCGGAGGGGATGTTAGCGCTAATGAGTGCCTCAAATCCAACGCAGAAATCAGCTACAGGTAGTTATGAATTTACGATGCCGCAGCCTATCCCTAGTTATCTCATGGCTTTAGGTGCGGGCGATCTTGAGTTCATTGCATTAGGCGAACGATCAGGCGTGTATGCTGAACCCGAAATGGTGCGCAATGCAGCCTTCGAATTTGGGCAGACGGAGAAGATGATCGAAAAAGCCGAAGAACTGTACGGACCGTATTATTGGGGTCGTTACGATATGCTGGTATTGCCCCCGAGTTTTCCCTTTGGTGGAATGGAGAACCCTCGTTTGACGTTCCTTACACCCACGGTTGTGGTTGGGGATTTAAGTTTAGTGAGTCTCATTGCTCATGAATTGGCCCACAGTTGGAGTGGGAATCTTGTCACCAATGGAACTTGGAACGATTTCTGGCTCAACGAAGGCTTCACCGTCTATTTCGAAATGCGCATTATGGAGCGCGTTTATGGTCCCGATTTCTCGGATATGCTTGTTGCATTGAGTTATGATGATCTCCAAAAAGAATTGGNGCATATGTTAGAGAACGATCCGGAGGCGACTATTTTAAAGCAAGACTTGGCGGGTAAAAATCCCGATGATGGCGTAAATGCCATTGCCTACGATAAGGGTTTTCATTTCTTAAAATTGTGNGAGCAGACTGTGGGACGAGACACTTGGGATGCCTTTATTAAAGGTTATTTCGAGAAGTATAGATTCAAAACCATGGTTACGGAGCAGTTTTTACAGGAGTTAGCGCAGCTATTGACGCAAGAACAGTGGGATGCCATTGGTGTGGATCAATGGGTCTATGGAAAAGGACTTCCAATGAATTGTCCATTCCCAGCATCCAACCGATTCTTTATTGTGGACGAAGCTGTGAAAATGATGCTGAGCACTGCACCTGAAACACCCGATGCGAAAGAGATGTGCTATGCGGAATTTGAAACCACTAAGTTTTGGTCGACCCACGAGTGGTTACGTTACATACGCGGCCTAGAAGCAGGCGGAGCAACCGTGGGTCATTATGCATTAGCTGATGAGAATTACGGTTTTAGTGGAAGTCCGAATCCCGAGATTGTGGCCGCATGGTTTTCAGCTATTTTAAAGACAGATTACGAGGGTTACGACAGGGCTGTCTACAAGAAGACAGTGGAGGAGTTTTTAGTGAAGGTGGGGCGCAGAAAATTTATTGTGCCGATGTATGAAAGTATGTTGAACGGCGATGAGAAACGTCAGCAATGGGCACGTGAGATTTATAAAAAAGCACGGCCTTCATACCACCCACTCTCACAGGGTACCTTAGATGCGTTATTNGCATCTAATGAGTAAAACGAACCTTAAGACTATCCTGTTCCGGCCAGAGTAATTCGAAGGTCCCGCTTCCTGGAGTAGGCTTTGGTGTCGATTCTTCCGGCTTTTTAAAGATGTTTTTCAGGTCTTCTCGTTCCTGTTGAATGGCTTCTTTGAAGCTTCGATTGATGCGTTCCCGGTCAAGACTTATACATACGTCGTCTAAATTGCACCCTACAATGAGCCGGACATAAGGTTGGTTTTCATTCTCTGCCTCCCCGATCCAATTTCCTAAATCTCTATTTGAATTTTTGCCTCGCATTGCGAGATCTTTTAGGCCGAGTCGAACGCTGTAACGGAGGTCATCGGNTTCCAGATCTTGCCACCCGTTCACCCAGAGATTCAGTGCGCTATTTTTTACCTCCATTTCAGGGAGCAGGAGTGTATCCCCGTGAACACGAAATGTAGAAGCGAGGTAGGGAAACTCAATTTTATCCAATTCGCCTTTATCAATAAAAGCGCTTAATTCCTGTAGTGGTGAATAATTCTGCAGCGTACCGCCTTTAATCTCTCCTTCACCTTTGATATCAGTTTTTGTACTGTGTTGTTCCCATTCACTGTCAAAGGCTAGTGAAACGGTGGCAGTAGCACTGGCTTCACCTAGCAGATTGGAGGCGTCTAAATCTTCAATATCAAAACTGTTGAAGCTGGTCAGTAATTGGTCCAATTCTATTGACTTCACGAATAGATCCCCTTTAAACACGTTATCTGAATCGACTTCGTACAGTGCCCAATTTCCACCTAANGTTCCATCACAACCGTCAATACGCATGGCGTCTCCCAGGATCCAGTTACCCCGATTATAAAGGGTACCCACGAGATTCGCGCCATTGAAATCACCAAGCTTAACATGGTCTACCTTCACAGCGACGGAATAATCGAAACTGGTTTCTTCGTCGGATTGGTCATCTTCGAATTCCCAATACAGCAAAGGATCGATGGAAATAGTAGGGCTTTCTAAGCTTAAAACCACCTTTGGGTAGCCGTCCGCCTCTAATGCATTATAAATGGTCCCGGTGACTACGGCTGTGTTTTCTCCACTTTGTAAGAAACACCGATCGATTTGAATATTCCGACCGTCGATGCCCAATTCCGCTTCGACTTTTTCAAATGAGATGTTACTACTAGCGAGTGCAAAGGCGCCTTCGAAAAAAGAAATATCCCCTTTGAAAATGGGGTTGCCGACCGGCGTAAAATCTTCCCAAGAACGAAAGCCTTGCGTAAGCGAAATGTTATCGCCTTTCCAGAAGCCCATGGGATTCACAAGCAGATCCGTTTCAATGAAATCAAACAGTTCGCTTAGGTTGGATCCGCCTTCTAGATTGGTATAAAGGGTAGGANCGTCACCCTTTAATTCAAGGGAACCTGTAATCTTACCTGTATTGGTCTCTAATGCAAGTGAAGGAATACTGAGCTCAGGAACGGCGCCCCAAATCCATTGTCCCGTACAAGAAAGCGAAGGCACTGCAATTCCGTTGTAATTCAAAGCAGTATTCTTCGTGTCGAAGTTGAGCACCCACTGGTCCCAAGTTCCCTCCCAGCTCCAATCTGCGCGTAAGCCGTTGAGTTGAATTTCTTCAGGAATCTCGAATAGAGGTACATAGTTAAGTGCTTTTGGGATGTCCATTTGCACGGCACTTATCTGTCCCCCGTCTTGATTAATATTTAGGATGACCTGCGCTCCGTCGAGTGTTAAGTCACTTGTAGAAAGAGTCCACTCTTGGTCAATGGTTACTTCGATATTTCCTGCTATGGGTGCATTCACGAGGAAAACTTCGCCTTCGAGGGTTGCGTTAGTAGACGCTAAATCTGCCCATAGAGACAGCTCGGTACGATTCCCAATGATTCCGGAAGCGTACATTGCGCTTATGGAACTGCTATAATAAGACTTATCTAAAACGTCGTCATAAGTCAGATTCACTTCAAAAGCCTCGAAGTATTGTAGGTTTATATCAGCATTTGATGAGTCAGCACTATTAAGTAAGTCCCAATTATCACCTCGACTTGATCGCGTTAAGTGGATTTCTCCAGAGCTAACCGCCAATTCTTCGATGGTATAAGTCCCACGAAGTACTTCTAGGACATTCATTCCTAAGCCAACTTCCTCTGCCTTAACTAGCGGTTTTTGGCTGCCAAAAGGATCCGCTATGGTAACCGCATTGAGTAAGATGCGTACTCGCGGAAATCCTGAAAAAAGGTCCAATTCTATGGTACTTACCTCCACCGGTGCTTTCAGCTGTTCATTGAGCTTTGCAACACCTCCGCTGATAATTTTATCTTGATTAGAATAAAGATAACCTACACCCCCTGCTCCTAAGAGTAGTAGGGTGAGCGCGAAATATCCTATAAAAATCAGCGCTCGCTTCACGGGCTACCTTGTTTTTAGAAAATCAACTTCTTTAGGGTCTAGAAAACGCCATTGTCCGCGACTCAGATTTTTCTTAGTAAAGCCCGCGAAGGAAACGCGGTCCATTTTTTCAATGGTATAGCCAAACTTATCAAAGATGCGGTTCACAAGGCGATGCTTACCACTATGTAAACGTAATCCCACCTCACGTTTCGTACGTTCGTCGATGTATTTAATTTCTTCAACATCTATTTTACCGTCTTCCAACTCCATTCCCTTTGCAATCGCAGTCAGGTGTGTTTTCTGAAGCGGTTTATCTAAAACGACGCTTATGATTTGAACAGCGCCATTTTTTGGATGCGCCATTTTTTTTGCTAAATCCACGTCATTCGTAAATAGTAAAACGCCGGTACTAGTGCGGTCCATACTTCCCACAGGATATAGTCGTTCTCGACACGCATTACCGACCAGTTCTTCCACTGTTTTCTTAGCTTTCTTGTCAGTGATGGAGGTGATAAAGCCTTTCGGCTTGTTAAGGACTAAGTATTTCTTTTTCTCACTTTTAATCAGGGAACCGTTGTATTTAACTTCATCGGAAGGCTGCACTTTATAGCCCATTGTAACGATCACTTTACCATTGACTTGTACGAGGCCCGCAGCGATCAAATCATCTGCTTCACGTCGATTACAAATGCCGGCATGTGAAAGAAATCTATTCAAGCGCATTTCGCCGCTCGTGCTAGCGATATCCTCGGCGTTGCGACGTTTCACACGCTTGTAGTTCGCAGCGCCGCCTTTGAATTCTTTTTTCGCAGCACTGTTATGGTCGTCGTTATCAAACGAACGTGGACCTCTGCTTCCTTCAGCAAAACGGTTAGTTGTGCCGGCTTTTTTTGGGCTTCTGTTGTTGGAGCGACTGTTGCGCATGGCGTAGTACTTTTTTGCAAAGGTAGGCGGTCTTGCTTCAGCACAGGCGGTTACGTGGAACTTTAGTTAACAGCGAGGGGGATTATTTCGGGTTTTGAACCCTCACCTTGATAGGCAACAAGGAGCAATTGAATTTCTATGCAATCAAAGGTATGCAGAAGTGGCACACCTGCTTGCATCAGTCGTTGGCATTGCCTCTCACTTACCCAATTTTCATAGTCTGTAACGGTTGAGGAACGGTATTTCACTTCCACTATGTACAAACAATTGTCCAGCTGGGTAACCAGATCAATTTGCGAACGTCCAGCTCGGTAGTTCTGATACAGCAGGGTATGCCCCATACGCTGCAATAATTCTGCGGCGCGTTCCTCGTAAAATTGATACATCTTCATTTTAATAAGATGGTGAAGGTCCACGAGGTATCCTACGATTGTGTAGAACTAAAAGATTTACACGTTTGCATTGCAAAACAGCTTTTGCTTATTTGAAATACTGCAAATCAAGGGGTTATGTAGCTTGTAGAATGATGGGCCAATTTTCTTTACCGTGACCAATGATCGGGTGGGTAAACACTGGGACACCTTCCGCTTCAAAATGTTTCGTTAAGGTTTGATCAATAGCATCACCCCATGGTATGTCGTGGTCGTGTATATCAGAAAATTCACCCAACACAACAGCACGTAACCCATTAAATCCACCCCTGCGTCGCAGTGCCAAAAGCATTCGATCAAGGTGGTAATGGTATTCGTCTAAATCTTCAATGATCAGCACACAATCATTTAAACTCGGAAGACTTGGGGTGCCCAAAATACTGGAGATTACGCTGAGGTTTCCCGCTATGATCTGTCCACTGATATTTTTGGGCAAAACACAATGCAGCGCATCCTCTTTACCGCGCAGTACATCAAAGGTTGCTGTAAGTGCGTCAGGATGAGTAGTAGAAAAACTGATGGGCATCGGGGCGTGCAGCGTTGCAATCCCTTTTTGGACCCCGTGACACAGAAAGGTCGTGAAATCAGAAAAACCGATCAGCCATTTGGGTTGAGCAATCAACGCATCCCAGTCCACTAGATCTACAATTTCTGCACTGCCGTATCCTCCTCTAACGTTCCATATGGCCTTAATATCAGGATTATGGATTAAGGCATTAAAGTGCTGCACGCGTTCAGCAATGGTGCCGGCTACTTGGTGGTGCTGCATTGATATATCAGGCGAACAGTAATAGCCAAACCCTTCTGAAGCTATTACGCGTTTAGCGATATCAAGAGATTCGGCCATAGCGAATCGGGCCGTGGCGCTGATCCCAATAGTGTCTCCGGGTTGTAAAAAACTGGGTACGGTTTGTTTCATTAGCCGAAAAATACCCAATAAAAGCGCATTATCTTCGCGGTAAGCTTTAAACGTTTCAAAAAAGCATGAGTTCGAACAAAAAAATCATGGTCACTGCGGCATTGCCGTATGCTAACGGCCCCGTTCACATAGGTCACCTCGCTGGGTGTTACCTTCCGTCAGATATCTACGTTAGGTATTTGCGAATGCGGGGACGTGATGTAAAGTTTGTTTGTGGCTCAGACGAACACGGAGTACCTATTACCATTAAGGCTAAAAAAGAAGGAATAACACCCCAGGATGTTGTAGACCGTTATCATGGAATGATGAAGGGCGCCTTTGAAGAGTTCGGAATTGCTTTTGATCATTACAGTCGAACGTCTAGCGAACAGCACCACAGAAACGCGCAAGAATTTTTTACGAACCTCTTAGAAAAGGAGGCGCTCGTAGCGAAAGAAACGCAGCAATATTTTGATCCTGAAGCGGGTCAGTTTTTAGCGGATCGTTACATCACAGGAGAATGTCCGAAATGTCATGCAGCTGATGCGTACGGAGATCAATGTGAAAGTTGTGGTACATCGTTGAACGCTACAGATCTCATTGCACCCAAATCAACGTTAAGTGGCGCAGTCCCAGAATTGCGTAATACGACGAACTGGTTCTTACCGTTGGATGAATTGTCCGATGAGCTGAGGGCTTTTTTAGAAAGCCGCGAAGATTGGAAGCCCAACGTTATGGGGCAATGTATGAGTTGGTTGAACGCCGGTGATGGATTACAACCGCGCGCCATGACACGCGATCTCGATTGGGGCGTACCTGTGCCGGTTGCTGGGGCGGAAGGAAAAGTCATGTACGTTTGGTTTGATGCACCTATAGGATACATCAGCGCTACACAGGAATTACTTCCGGATACCTGGGAGCAATATTGGAAAGGTGATGATGCAGAAATCATTCACTTCATCGGAAAGGATAATATCGTATTTCACTGTATTATTTTTCCCGCGATGCTTCAGCAGCATGGGGAATACGCCTTGCCCACTCAAGTACCCGCTAATGAATTCCTCAATCTCGAAGGCCGGAAACTAAGCACCTCTAAGAATTGGGCGGTTTGGTTGCATGAATATTTACAGGATTTCCCTGGGCAGCAAGATGTTTTACGCTATACATTGACCGCAACGATGCCCGAAACAAAAGACAACGACTTCACTTGGGCAGAATTCCAAACGCGTAACAATAGTGAATTGGTAGCAGGTCTCGGTAATTTTGTGAATCGTGTAATGGTACTCACGCACAAATATTTTGACGGTGTGGTACAAGAGCCCGGCGTACTTTCGGATGCCGATCGTGAAGCGTTAGCGACAATGACACAATGCGGTCGTAGAATTGCAAAGTCATTAGATGCCTTTAAATTCCGCGATGCTTTAAATGAGGCCATGAACGTGGCCCGATTAGGAAATAAATACCTGCAAGAGCAAGAGCCTTGGAAGGTGTACAAGCAAGATCCTGCCCGAGCGGGAGCGGCTTTGTACGTTGCTACTCAGATTATGGGTATTGCATCCATCGTTTTTGAACCTTTTCTGCCAACCACTGTCTCGAAATTACGGGGTATGCTGAACCAGAACGGCGTGCCAAACTGGGAGAAATCCAATCAAGAAATCGTAGTTCCTGCGGGAACGCAATTGGGCGAAAGCGCCTTATTATTCTCAAAAATTGAAGATGAACAAGTTGAGGCGCAGCGTCAAAAGTTGCAAGCATCGGCTGCAGCAAATGAGGCAGCAAAGGCACCTTCAACTACTGAAAAGACACATATGCCACAGAAAGACGATATTTCTTTTGATCAATTCATGTCTATGGACTTGAGAGTGGGAACCATTCTCGAAGCAGAACGCGTTCCTAAAGCGGATCGTCTATTGAAGTTTTTAGTAGATACAGGACTGGATCAACGCACCATAGTTTCAGGTATTGCCGAGCATTTCAGCCCAGAAGAAATGGTGGGTAAAAAGGTGACGGTACTAATGAACTTACCACCGCGTAAAATTCGAGGTGTTGAAAGCCAGGGTATGCTGTTAATGGCAGAAGATGGAGACGGAAGCTTGAGATTAATGGCTCCAGAAAACGGCGCAGATAGCGGCGCAGTAATCGGCTAATTAACCGATATTCGCCAACTAAGTTTGGCTCCGTAGTTCAACGAATAGAATGCAGGTTTCCGGAGCCTGAGATAAGGGTTTGATTCCCTTCGGAGCTACTAAAAGCCTCAGCGTACGCTGGGGCTTTTTTATGAGCGAAACTATGGGAAATAAAAAAGGCCTCCATTTCTGGAGGCCTTTGGAATGTACTGATATAAACTTAGAGCTGCTTTACGTTCACAGCGTTTAATCCTTTTTTTCCTTCTGTCAATTCAAACTCGACACTGTCGCCTTCTTCGATTTGGTCAACCAAACCTGTTACGTGTACGAAGTACTCTGTGTTTGACTCGTCGTCTTTAATGAAGCCAAAACCTTTGTCTCCGTTAAAGAACTTTACTGTTCCTTGATTCATAATATATATTTAAAGTGCAAATGTCGACTAATTAATTGAGTGCACGACATTTTTTTCTAAGTTATTTGTTTTTAGAGGGTTTACTCGCGAAATAAAAAATAAGGAATGGCAGAAGCGTCGAGTGAACATAAGTATATTTGTATAAGAGTTGAGGGCCATTAGCTCAGTTGGTTTAGAGCGCTGCCTTGACAGGGCAGAGGTCACTGGTTCGAATCCAGTATGGCCCACCAAAAAGAAACCCACTCAATTGAGTGGGTTTCTTTTTATAAATTACGATAATTTAATAATTACTCAGATAATTGTTTGTAAAATTTACGAGCATCCCAATAGTCTTGT
>JGI24539J26755_10001680_pt1 | contig 10212 bp, 10 predicted proteins | sample NorSeaMetagenome_2_FD_26755 | JGI IMG/M metagenome (IMG submission 26755)
AAGAAAAATAAAAAATGATTATCATATAAATATTTATTAGCTTAAATATTAAAATGGGGATTCCTTATTATTTTTACAAATTATCACAAAAGTATAATAATATTGTTAGTAACAAAAAACCAGAAAATACCGATATATATTGTATAGATTTTAATGGCATTATTCATAATGTGGCGCAGGAATTAATATATGAAAAGGATATTGTTGACGTTGAAGACAAAATTATTGAAGGCGTTTGGAATAAAATTTTACATTATATAGATGTTTATAAAGCAAAAAAATATATAATATGCGCTGATGGAGTTGCGCCAGCAGCTAAAATGTCTCAACAACGAAAGCGACGTTACTTATCTATATATAGAAACGTTATTGACGATACACATATTACCAAAAAACCCCAATGGGATACAAATGCAATTACGCCCGGTACACAATTCATGAATAATTTAAATGTTTTTATCAGCAAAAAAATTAGATATTCTACATTTTCAATAGATATTATATATAGCGGAAGTAATGAAACCGGTGAAGGAGAACATAAAATATTCAAAAAATTAAAAATAGAAAATGATTACAATAATATTATTATAAATGGTCTAGATGCCGATTTAATTATATTGTCATTAATTTCACATAAAAAAAATATATTTTTAATGAGAGAAACAAAGGATAGAGATACTGGTGATATCATATTTAATTATTTAAATATAGATAATCTTAAAAATGCTATTTTATGCGAAGTTAAAGAAAAATGGAATATGGAAATATCATATGAAAGTTATAATGATATTGATATTATTGAAACTTATTGTACGATGACTTCAATTCTGGGCAATGATTTCATTCCACACTTATTGACAATTGAACTAAAAACAGATGGAATTGATAAATTAATATCTGCTACAAAAATATCAATTGAACAACACGGCTTGTTGATATATAACGGAAAAATAAATTATAATACATTAAAGTCTATATTTAAATACTTATCTACAACAGAAGACAAGGATATACATTATGTNTGTGAAAAATACATCAATAAAAGAATAATGGGNGATGCTAAATTNCCNAGTGATTGTTATGCGCTAAAAAATAAAGATAACTTATCGTATTATATTTATAATAATCCGGGAAATTGGCACAAAGAATATTATAAGCAAATATTCAACACCAATATTACATTAGATTCAACAGATATGTTTAATGCTTGTGATAATTATATAAAAGGTATTTATTGGGTATATTCTTATTATAAAGGGGCTGATATAGATTGCGAATGGTTCTATCCATACAACTATCCACCTACTTTAAAAGATTTAACTAATCATTCTATTGCATACGAAGAACCTATTATTAATAGCAACAATAATTTTGTATCACCAAATATGCAATTACTTATTGTATTGCCAAAAGAAAGTTCACACCTTTTAAAACCCAAATATAAAAAATATATGGATGATATATATATGGGATTATTCCATATGTATCCAAAAAAATATAAAATACAAACATTCCTTAAAACTCATTTATGGGAATGTTGTCCCATATTACCTCTAATTAATTTAAACCATATTAAAAGAATATTGGAATTAAATACTGTTGCCTAATTTGATAATTTTATCCTTATTTGTATTATTTGAAAAGTAATACCATGATTTTAGAGCCGGGTCCCATCTTGCACCCAATTTTTTTACTTGATCTTTACTTTTAAAAGGGATTTTGATATATACTTTTTCAGATTCTTCAATAATTGGTGGCAAATCTTTATTCTCAATACAGGATAACTCGATAACACCAATTGCCATTTTATTTTCTTCACTTATATCATCGTCGTAATACCATTTTCTTTCATCTTTATCCCATTTAGCGCCTAATTTTTTAACGTCATCTTTATAATTATAAGATACGGTTATATAATTCCTTTTATTTACAACCTTATCTTTAACATCAACGCCGATTGCCAAATTAGCTAACCTGTCTGCATGATAATTCCCAATTGAATGCTCGTCTTCAAAATTAGTATGAGCTTTGATATGATGTAATTTAATATTTTCTTTATTTTCTTTATTCATAAGTTCATGAACTTTTTTCAATAACTTTAAATTTGGTGGGATTTTATCTGTTGATGTTTTCCAGTCATTCTTTGAAAGTCTTGCTGTATAATATCCCGCGCATTTAATTACATATTCCGAATCCGTATAAATATTAATTCTAATATTTTCATCTTTCAAAATCTCTAATGCTCTTATAAACGCCGTTAACTCTCCTGTATTATTTGTTTGTTTGCCCTCTACTCTATTATATTCGTTTTTTTCATCATCTTCTTTGAAATATACACCGTAACCTGCCACAGCATTTTCCTTTCCATTGTTAATACAAGAGCCGTCGATGTAAACATTAATAAATTCCATTGTTAATATAAAAATATAAATTAATAAATCAATTTTTACACATTTACGTCAATATTCACGTTTAATTGATTTATCTATACTGTTTGTGTTGTTACATTATCATATTTTTTTGATTTACTAATTCTAAATCTACAACATAGATATTTGCTAAATATATGTAATAAACTATAATGATAAGGACCTTTGCGATATAATTTTTCTATATCTCTTCTGAATTCCTCTTCCTTATTATTAGATATTATTTTATCTAATTCGCTATCTTTATATATGTTTTCTTCCAATTTTAAAAATTCCGCTTTTAAGTCTTCCACAATATATTTAGTATTATCAACTTTATATTGCATTAAAATAATATTAGAACTATATGTAGTTAATAGCATTAATCTATTGCTAATAAATTCTAAATGTATTTGATACTTATTATATCTTATTACACTCATAATAAGAGTTATCGCAGCACCAGTTAATAAAGATAATATATCACATGCTAGATTCCAATTTAAAGTATTATTACTAATAATATACAACATTCCATTTTCATTATCACCTTGTTCAGTAGTATATGATTCTGAGTATTTAGCACTTGTATCTATAAATATTAATTTAATAGTTTCCACAATTGTTAATATAGAAGACAGTATTATTACAGTTATTGATAATATCCAATATTTAGTATTTATATAATGATATATTGCTCTAATTACATTTATTTCGTTTGATACCCAATTTATTTTTTTTGTAATTATCTCTATAAGTGGTACATTTTGCTTATTATAATTGTTTTCAGATTTATCACATTGTGTTGATTTGTTTTTTTTTATTTGCATTGATTTTGTGTTATTGCGCCAGGTCTCAAACGCAGTGACACGTATCCGATTCATATGACGCTGTAAGACCCGCCTCATCATTCCCTGCATCTCCTGATCAGCAACGAAAGACGTCTCTATGGCCTCATCTTCTGTGTGTGCTTCCCACAGCTCCCGCTGCTCCCACGAAGTGATTCGTGTTGAATATGGTGAGGTGCCAAATATTGTAAATGGTGGCGGCGCCATCCTTGCGCAGCGTCGCACCTCTTTTGCACCAACCCCTACGGCCTCATCTTCGGTGTGCGCTTCCATCTCTGCCACCCCAGCCTCCATGGCCTCATCTTCCGCATGTGCTTCCTCGGCTTCCCACCGCTCATGAGAAGTGATTCGCGTTGAATATGGTGGTGTTTCCATCCGCAACCGAAGCTCTTCCCCCTCCCGCTGCTTCAAGACAGCCACCTCGGCATCCCTGGCGGCGAGCTGCTCCTCCAGTAAAGCAATTCGGTTTGAATATGACGGTGTTTCTATTAGCGTTGGTCGTTCTGATAGTTGTTGTGATAATGGTGGGACAACACTTATGGTTCGCGGAACATTATTCGCATTTGAATTTCCATTATTATTTATCATTTTTATCTTCTTATATTATCATTTAAACATTTTATATTCATCTTCGTTATCATATTCTACAATAAATCCTTGTTTTTCATAAAAAGTTAACAAAAAATCTGTATTACCTTTATTTTTATCAACAAAGAGATAAATAGTGCCTTTTAATATATCGGTTGCCATTTTTATTAATTTCGTTGCATAACCACGATTTCTATAATTATTATCAATACACAATTGATTTAAATAATTATCATGGCTTATGCCCAAAAATCCTACAATAATATTATCACTATAATATAATATTGCTTTTTCATATGTATTAATACGACTGGATGTAAAGTTATTTTTAATCAAATTATTGCATTCTAGCAATTCATTTTCATTTAGTTCGTATATATTCTTAATTATTATCATATTTATCTTTTATTAAATTTTTTATGTTTATTATAAAACTATCTTTTGTTATATGCTTTGGTTTCCAACCCAATTTTATAATTTTATCACTATTTATATTATATCTATTATCATTAAATGGCCTATCTTTGATATATTCTATATTTGAATCACTACCGCATTCTTTCAAAATTAATTTAGCTAGTTCTAATATTGTTATGGGATTTTCATAACCTATATTATATATATTTTGATTAACGCCTTTATTCATTAAAACTATTATCGCATCTATAATATCGCTTATATATACAAAATCTCGTATTTTATCACCATTTCCATGTATATATAATGGTTTATTATTAAAAGCATAATTAATAAAACAGGGTATTACTTTTTCATTATGTTGATTAGAACCATATATATTATTACATCTAACGATAATAATATTAATATTATAAGATTTAATATAAGAGTTTATTAATAATTCAGCAGCTGCCTTTGTAGCAGCATAAGGATTCGTTGGATTATAATTATCAGTTTCAGCAAATTTAGTATTATTAGATTCGCCGTATATTTCATCTGTTGAAAAAAATATAATTGGTATCTTATTCACTTTCAACGATTCTAATAATATATGTGTTGCTGTAATATTATTATCTATAAAATTCATTAAACAATTATAAGATTTATCAACATGTGTTTCGCCAGCTAAATGCACAATATAATTTATATTATATTTATTATATGTATCTTGTAAATTATGATAAATTATATCTTCATTTATAAAAATAACATTATCTTTATCTAAAATATTTTTAATATTATTTTTATTACCGGCATAAGTAATCTTATCTATAATAATTAATTTATTTACTTTATTATAAATATAATTGCAAAAATTCGAACCAATAAATCCACAACCACCAGTTACCAATATATTGGTTTTTTTTAAATTCATATTTATTTGAGTATATAAATCAATACTTATATAAAAAAAATAAATATATAATGATATTTAAGCTATACAATACTTGCAGCAGATAAATATCGCTTTATGAGGACTTTCACATTGGCATTTTCACATACCATATAAGTTCTTGTTGGTAATAACATCCAAATACTCAGCGCACGTGGTTTGTTATTTTGTGGGCTTCATAGCAGTTACAATTTGCAAGTCTTGCAAACTTCTGCTTCGGGGGCGGTGTTAGATGGGGCAAGTTTGCAACAAGCCATATCAATCAGATAAATAGGTGATAAATATAAAAAATAATTATAACCATTTTTTTCTAACAAAGGCACCTTTTTATTCTAGCTTAATTGTAATATTATTAAAATATTTATCAATATATTCAGCAGGTATTTTTTCAAATGATACAAGAGACATATTAAAATTATATTTATCAATTATATTGTTTTCTTCTAAAAATACCATTCGTTCTTCATTAGACATTTTAGCAAGTATTACAGCTTTATCTTTGGTTATACTGCTTGAAATTCTAGGAATATTATCACTTCTATCGCCATATATAGCTTTAAATTGTAAATCAATTTTCGGATCATCATAACCGCGCGTTTTCAATTCTTTATATTGCATATTATAAACAAGAACTTTCGCGTCTACCAATTGTAAGAAATCATTATCATTAGTAATAATAATGATGTTTTCGTTAGTTTCATTTTTAATATTTTTTTGCGTAATATAAACAATATCATCCCCTTCAAGACGGTCTGATGATATATTTNTAATATTTAATTTCTTAATATATTCGGCAAATANAGNAAATATTTTTTTATTAAAGTTATTTTTCTGTGTACGTGTAGATTTATATTTATCATATAGATCATTTCTCCAAATATCACTTCTAACACAATCATTGCATAAAACTATATTATCTTTTGTTGTTTTCCAAAATTTACAGATTTTCTTAATATCATTATTAATATGCTTATAAAATGCATTTATAAATACTTCATTGTCTACGATATTTTCAATATCAACTTCTATTTTTTGAAAACTAAACCATCTATATGTAGCAAAATATCTATGAAATATATAATAGCTACAATCAATAAGAATAATGTTTTTATTCTTGTTTAAGGGTAAAATATTCATTAATATAATTATTATTATATCTCTAATATTTAAATATTATCAATCAATTTTTACTTGCTTTTGTCTATTTTTTTTAGGAAGAGAATCCTTTGTTTCTTCAAACCATTTTTTCGCTTCAATCATAACATCTTTTTGTTTTTTTATATCTTTTTTCAATTCCTGCCATTCTGATCTTACTAAATCAAAATTGCTTTTATTTGTTTTATTGTTTGACTGACTTTTTAATATAAATAATCTATATTTGATATAGATATTGTAGTCGGTTGGACTATTTGCATTTTTTTCCTTTATTTCATTATTAGACAGTGTTTCATCTACATCATTAATAAGAGGTTCCTCTTTTGTAATCCTAATAATACTATCTTTTCTAATCCATACTTTTTTATTATTTTTTATTTCTACAACCCACAAATTTTTATCATAGCCTTCCATTGACGAATTGGTATCATAGCCTTCCGCCGATAATCCAAAATGTAAGGGCGATTGCTCCTTTCCTGTATAAAACATTTTAGGACAGTTAATGCATGCACTTTTTTTCACAGACATAATATTAAATACTTATTATTATGACACTATAATCAATTTTTATATAACTATAATTAACTTTTGTTCTTATTAATATAAAAAATGAATGATTGCCTTTATAATTATGCCATTTATCGCATATTAATTTATGTCATTTATTGACATTATCAATAATAAATTTGAAGAAATAATAATTGATAATTTTCATAATGATTTTACTAAAATAACAGATATTACATATATTGAATCCGAAATCATATCATTATTTAAGAAAAACAATTTTAACAAACATTTTAATGACGATGTTGAACAAATATTTTCAAATATTATAGCTAAATATATAGAACACAAAGAATGTTTTAATAATTTAGTCAATGATATTAAAAAAGAATATAATATATATCTCAATAATTTAGAAAAAAAGCATATGGAATTAATTAAAACAAAAACGTATTTAATAGATACACAATAATTATGCTTCAATTAAATAAAGAGGTGTATAAAATATGGCAGCTAAACTAAATCCCGTTAATATTTTGGTATATTTTTGGATTTTTTGCCTTTACATTCTAATATCAAAAATAGTGTTTGGTTTATTTTGGTTATTTTATAAACTAATGGGTTGGCTCGGAATTGATATAGAAACAACATTGCATTATACCGCAAGTTATAATTCCCCTGTATTAGGTGCCCCTTCACATACTTATGATATTATTACATCAGGGCCCGCTATGATATTATGGGTTGGGGCATTTTTTATAATAACTGTTGTGATTTTATTTTTGATGATTATCTGGCTTATAGTGGGGCCCATACCCATAATCGGAGATGCGCTTGTAAATGGAAAATCACCTTTTGAAGAATTAACACCAGTATTTAATGCAATTTTGAATAAAACTTCTTTTAAAAACTTATTCAGTAAATATGGTAGTGAATTAACAACAATATTGCAAGAAAATTTGAGAAAATATAGAAAAGGTGTAATTGAAAATTTTGAAGACAAAGAAGTTGTTGAAGAGTTTTCAACAAATAAAAAACATATTGATAATGATTATTATAATGAAATTGAAAAATATTATAAAATAAAAGATAATTATTATATTAATGCTTATAAAAGTTATAAACATAGTGATGAAGCAACATTATATAAATCATATAAGATTATAATACCCGGAATGGATGACGGAGAAATATCGGGAATTATTAGTGAAAACTCTACACTTGCTGCAAAAATATTATCACAATCAGCAATGAAAAAAAGAATGCAAATATAATATAACATTTATATCTTATTAAAAGTAGAGTATAATATTATCTATGGAATATTTCTCAGGAAACAGAGATGCAAAACTACATGCAGAAAAAGCACCAGAAGAAAGTTCAGGGAGTATGGTAGATTATTTAAAGTATCTGATATTTGCAACAGCTATAATAACCGGATTAGTATTTATTTATAAGTATATTGAAGAAAAAAATATAATACAATATTATTATTATGCAATACAATATCAGCTATATGATATTTACAAATCAAAAATATCCTATTATGATATATTATTCAATATTACATTTGTATTTATAATTATTATACTATCTATTGTATTATATTGGGATTCTGTCTACAAAAATGCTAAACGTATCTCAAATTGTAATAATATAATTAAAATAATAGATGAGAATAGTGTTAGCAAAACACCTTATATATATAGTATTATAATTATCAATAGTGATAAAATAGCATTATCATCACACAATTTTTTGATTAGAATAACTTATAATTTTAATACTAAAAATACAAAGTTTGAATATGGCACTGATAAAGGTACAGATAATAAGATTTTCAATGTAATGGGTCCAAAATATGATGAAGTTTTGAAGACAGTTGATGAGATGCAAGCTTCGGTAGACGCAAGTAATGAAGGTAATACCGACTCAGTTGAATCACAACATATAAGAAAATACATCAATCAAAAAAATACTATATATGACTTAATTGATAAACTTGATAGTATTGATAATGATAATTTAGAATCCGAATTAATGAAAATTTTTAATGATAGCGATAGTACAAAAAATCAAGTATTTAGATTTTTAAAATTATATGATAATGATAAAGCAATACGTTCAAATGATATTTTTAACAAATATGAAAATTTAATTTATGAAAACCCTGATGATATAGAAAAAATTAAAGGATATATCAAAAACATTTATAACGAATTAATAGAATTATCGGGCATATCACAATATCAATCTGATAAAATGGCTAGAATAAATCTTATTAAAGGTTCAGAGTTATATAAAAAAGCTGAGATATATAATAAAACAAAAGGTTCTTATAAAAATTTTAATTACTTTGATTTACGTACAATGTCAAATATACCAGATTCTAGTATCAATATGGCGGCAATTAATAGTAATAAATATAAATATTTATGTACTGATAAAAATGGTAATATAATTAAAACATATACAGCAAATAAATTAGTTGAGTTTACAAAAGAATTTTCTAATAATAGTTCTTATAATACTACACTAATATATAATATTCTATTTGCAAATAAAAATAAAGATAAAATATCATTATAAAAGTAGATTATAATGAGTAATAATAATTTAGTCATTTTAGTATTTGACGCACTTAGAAAAATTTTAATAAATACCGAAGCAAATGCACAATACGTATTTTATACATTATCATTAGTTAAAACTAATACAACTAATTTAACCTATTATCAACACTTTATTAATTTATTATTTATATTTATAGTTGTTGTAATTGTTTATATTTTATACAGAGATTTAGTATACAGAGATGCAAGCAATATTAAAAGATGCAGAGAAATAGAAGATACCATCGAGATAAATAACTATTATGAAAAACCATATGTATATAGAATATATATTATAGAAAAGAGTTTATCGCGCGATATTCTTAATAATTTCAGTATATGTCTGGAATATGATTTTATTAACGAAAATACAAATGTGATTTTTGGTAAACCTGAAAATGTAAATAGTTTTACATTCTCAGATTATGTTTCTGAAACTGATTCAAAAAATATTAATAAATCTAGGTTTTCAAATGCGTTCTCTTTTTTTAATTTGGATAAATTGGATACTGAGTTTTTAATGTATGATAATGGCGACAAATCATTTTATATTAATAAAAAAATAATAACTGACGAAAATTATTTGTATATTGTTGCTGAATCTGATAACAAAAAAATATTAAAGGATAAGTATGCTAAACAATTATCTAGATTTATAAGAAAATATGGTTTTGATAATTCAACTGAGTTGTCTCCTATATATAATATTTTATACGCAATTGAACATAAAAAAAATAGTGTTA
>JGI24539J26755_10001684_pt1 | contig 10189 bp, 12 predicted proteins | sample NorSeaMetagenome_2_FD_26755 | JGI IMG/M metagenome (IMG submission 26755)
TAAAGAGTATATGAGCAATTTAAAGATTTTTGGCATAGGAATTATTGCATTAGGGATCATACTTATATCATGTTTTGAATAAATCAATTAAATCCGATTGGCCTTATCCAATCTTTAACACAAATATTATCATTTTTAACAGTATGTGAAAAAAAGCAATCGCATTTAATATAACAGAATTTACTTCTTCTACTTAAATAATTAGGTTTTGCAGAGAGACTGTTATTACTGTTTTCAGAGATGTTAGAGATATTATATTTAGGATAAGTATTATTTACAAATGCCGTATTAATATTCATATTTTTTCTAGTAAATAATAAAAAGTTGTTATTTAGTACTGTCAAATATACTAAAAATGAAATAAATTTTAAAACCATTATAATATAAATATAATTTATTTTTATATATAGAAATGATAAAAAAAGCAAATAACACATATTTTTTAATGACAAACCAAAAAGGTGATTATGGTTGTTTTTTTTTTGAAGATTATGAATTATACAAACGAGTGTGGTTACAGTATAAAGAGTTAGGATATATAGATGAGACTAATTATATACAGCGAATAAGTGAGTTGATTACTGATTCTGTATGTGATCTTTGAGTTTTTTAGCGACTATAATACCGTCACTGACACGATCCTCGTCATCAAAATCGTCATCATTGTATCGCGAGAAACATCCATGGCAAACACGTAAGTTTGTTACCGTAACATTGCCACCATCCGAGCACGGCCATACAAATTTCGCGTATCTGCCACCGCGGTGTGGTTTGTAGCAGTGATATGGCTCATTTCCATGATTGAGTGGTTCGGGTTCAGGATCAACAGAACAGCAGGGACCACAACAGAAGTTGATGTTCTTGGCGTTGATGACACTGTTGTAGGACATTTGTGACTTATACTTCTCTATAAGTATACAGAAAAGTATAATTGCTCTTATGTCCAGATGGAGAAGTGTGTAGCGAAAGTTTTGTCAAAGTTTGCAAACAAGACAAGATTGGGTAGGCTGTGCCTGATGAGAATATAAAATAATAATTATCAATTTTTTTATAAACCAGAACATATTTATTATGTTAATAATAATTAGAATAAAAAAATAATGTCAAATTCAAGAGCTCCCGGCGTATCATTATCTCAATCATTAACAACGGCAATGTCTGAATTACCAAATGGGACATTGAGAGCATTAATGAAAGATACAAATAACTTAGCAGGTCCAACTAAAAAAATTAAACAAGATGCGTGTAAGAAATATTTAAAGGAGTATACGGATTATTATAACGGAAAAAGAAATGATGTAACACATCCGGTTACTAAAAAATCACTAACAAGACAAGACAGAATTGATTTTATAGCTGATCAATGTCGCGAAGCATTTAAATTGAGTGTTTCAAGAAGCAAAAGCAATAGCAAAAGCAAAAGCAAAAGCAGCAGTAGCGGTTCCAAAGATGCTGATCCTTACAAAGATTTAAAAACATTAACTTTTAAAGATATAGATAAAATATTAGAATATCCTACTGAAACCGCAACAGTAAAAACCAAACACTTGTTATCTTTATTTAGTAAAAATGTAAAAGTAGATGAAGCTATTAGTATATTAAATGCATATTTAGAAGACCGTTCTATTAGTGATGAAAATGTTTTATTATATAGAAAAATAAAGGATCGTATTAAAACAAGTTATTTAGTAAGATATGATCCCTTCATGACGGCTACTGAATTAAACAAAATTGTTAAAGACAATTATTTTACTGCGGGTTACGGGAGTATGATGAGTGTAAATGCACCTTCGGAAATTAATACAGGCAAGGTATTCACGGATGCTGATAACTTATTTAGTGAAGCAATATTATATAACGACCGAAATAAGAACGAAAACGATTACAAAACACTTGTAAAAGATAGTTATTATAAATATTATGCTGTTGAATTCATGTTACTTCAATTAATTAAAATATATGAATTCAAGCGGGCCCAAAGGGTAGCATCCGCGGAAATGTATTTATCATTAATTGATAGATTAATAGATGGAACACTTTTAATTTCTGATCCGGACGCATCAATATCATTTGACAAATCTTTAAGTTGGTCTGCTTCACCGGAAGATCCCATACTAAAAGCTGAATATAAAACCAATAAAGATGCAGAATTGGCAAGAATAATGGGTGCAGCACTTGGTTTAAAGTGGGAAAATGCTGGTCTTGCCAAGCCCGTCCCTGGCCAAGAATTGGACCATCCTCAGCTACGTGAAGCCTTGAAGGACAAAAGTGAGTTCACGCAGCAAGAATGGAACGGCTTTGGCATCAGAAACCTTCGGAAGGACCACTTTGTGAAGAGGGGCGACAACTACTTTAAACCTGCTGATGCAGGAAAAGAATATGCAGGGAGCATAAATGATGCGGATTTTTATACAATGGACGAATGGACTGATATGTCGCTAAGAAAATTAAAAAGTGTTGTAGTAATTCCTTATGAAGAAAATGGTAAAACTTATGCAAATGCATATTATGTTAAATCATTATACAAAGCATGGTATTTAGCAATAAAAGATCAGAAACCTTTCCTAAATCCATCAAATAGAAAACCATTCACCCAAGAAAACAAGGATGAGATATTAAAGGTTATTCAAGATTTACATCCAGGATTAAAAGCACCCAGATATGGTTCACAGGGTGGAAGACAAGATATATGTGTAAGTTATACAAATGATTATAATAACACATATACTATACAGGTCTCTTACCTTTATCCAAGGACGGATCATTATTATAGTTATGCTAGATATTCTTTAATAAAAATTCAGTTTCCAACAAGTTTCGTATATGCCGATGACAATCGCCCCGACGACGATAGTGTGGTGCCATTAGCTTATAATCCAACATTTTTATTTGAAATGATAAATACTTTAATGAGACAGAATAAAATAATAGGGAAAAATGTACCATTTAAAATTAATGATGCTTTTGCGGAAAACAATAATAAAAAATTAAACAAAGCACAATACATGAGGTTTTTTGATAAAATTAGACTTATGATTTAATTATAGTTTAGAACGCTCTCCGATATAGTGGCATTTATATCCGGCATTTGTTAATTTTTTAGTATATCCAGATAATTCGCTGATATGTATTTTAGTATTTGAGATTATATTTTTAATAGCAGCAATATCTTGATAATATATAGTGAAATATTCATTATTTTTAACAAAAATTATATCTTTTTCATAATGTGAGTCGATATAATTGTTCATTTTTTATTATAATATATACATAATGTTATATCAATTAAAAACGAGTACATAATTAATAAAAAGTTTATAAAATTTTAAAAAGTTTATAAAATTGAAAGAAATAAAATTATGTACTCTAATTATTTATTGACGAGCTTTGCGAGCTTTAGCTTTAGCTTTAGCTTTAGCTTTAGCTTTAGCTTTGGCTTTGGCTTTGGCTTTGGCTTTGGCATTGGCTTTGGCAGATGAACGTCTTTTACTGGCACCACCATCAGTATAATTCTTTTCTTGGCCACTAGCTTCTGCTAAAAGTTCCGGATATTCATTCAAAACAGATTCATCCCCGCCACGTTGTCTTAATAAGGCGCGTAGTTTGCGCAATTGCAGTCTTTGTCTTTGTTGCGAAAGGGAGTTATTTTGATTTCTTTTTTTAGCGCCACCTAGAACACTATCTAGATCTGTTTTTTGGAAAGCTTCCAAGTCTTCATTACCGCCATTTTGCTCTTGGTTGCACGAACTTCCTCCCTTACGGACCTTACGGACCTTGCGGACCTTGCGGACCTTGCTTACCTTTTTGGCAACAAGTTTTTTGGCACACATTTTCTTGTAATTAACGAAGTTCATCATTCGTCCCTTACGCTTAACATATAATTTGCTACTACCAGATTTTTTGTAAACAACAACCTTTGTCTTTTTACCTTCTATTTTCTTAGACCCCGCTTTTTTGTAATCACTCATAACTTCTATTATTGGGTAAGAAAAATTATTAAACGCGCTATTTAGAAAATGATTAAATAAAAAATAATATAAATAAACACACATATATATATAACATTACTTAATTATTATCATCGCGGATTTTATCAAGAATATCTAATACCTTATCGCAATTAATTGTAATATCTGATTTATTCTTAATTTCACTAACAAGGCAATGGATTTTATTCAATTTATAATTAAGTTTTTCTTTTTTATTATAATTTCTGAGGGCGTAAAATTCAATATCTTCTTCGGTGGCGAACAAATATTTAGAAAGCAAATGTTGATTATCGCCATTTTCATAATTAAAAGCATCAATAATATAAAGGGAAAGGATGCGACCTTTAATAGAACTGTATGTGCGACCAAGTTTATTGGCAATTTCCTGAATATCATTGTATGTAATTACTTTTTTATCAAGATTTTTCTTAACTACATTTTCGTCATCGACATTCCATCTTTTACCATGATTAAAAGTTGTAGTTTGCTTGATAGTATGCTGATTAGAATCAATAGATACGGTATTAGCGGTTAGCGAGCTTCTTGTCATAACAGTCATCTTGGATAATAATATAGTATCAAGGTGATTATCAATTTTTATTTTATATGATATATAAAAAATAAAAAATATAATAATAATAATAAATAATGAATAATTTAATTGATGAATTAGATTTAACAAAGGAATTATGTAAATTACTGAAAAATATACCTTCGGTAGATAAAAAATATATATTCTGTCATATGAACCATGAGCGTGTAAGTAAAAGCATATTTTTTAATAATTGGAAATCTTATAAGAGAAAACGTTAATTTAATAGATTTAAATTGTGTTTATTCCAAATATCGTGACAGAAGGTCTTAATACCACCATCATTTTTGGATCCCCAAGCTAGAAATCTTTGGATACCAGAAGCATTTTTAAAAAAACATACAAATTCAATATATATTTTATCTTCGTCTTTAAAATCATTTAGGTTTTTAGGAATATTAATATAAATACCATTTTTGAATTTAAGCTGATAATATTTATCAATATCATTGTTTGATATTGGTATAAAATATTTGTGATTAGCACTCCATGTCAATTGATTATAATATGTATTATTCAAAATATTTTGCATTCTATAATTACCTTCCCAATTATTCTTTAAAATTATATAATTTATTGTAGTATCATTATCAAATTCACCAATATCATTATCAGTATTATAATTTATATTTTCTAAATCATATATTTCATTCAGGTCAATTTTATTATTAATATTTATAGAATTATTAATCATATTTTCTTTTTTAAGTATAAACTCTTTTAAATTACCATTGATACCATCGTAAGAAATATACAATCCAGTTCTGATATCATTATTATAAATATATTTATCAGTTAACCAAATATTAAATGATATAGTATAATTTGTATTATTGATATTATTTTTATCAAAAAGTTTATTTACAATATCATTTTTAGGAATATGAGGGCTACATGTAACACCGCAATGATTAGGTCTTACAACAAGTGTTCTTAATATATCAGCATATTTATTGAGTTTATCATAACTCCGTGTATGTTTTAACTTGATAATTCTATTAGAATATAGATGTTCATTCTTATAATATTCTTTATAATTATCAAAAGCCCTTTTATTTTTAATGTAATATGGTGGTAATTTCATAGTATCATTAATTATTTTAGAATTTTTAATTTTATTATTTTTGCAAATATAATTAGTTAAAACGATATTATTATTCCAACAATCAGGGTCAGCAATAATATCATTTCTTGTTTTGATAAAATCTATATTATTATAATAATACCATTTGCCGATATAATTAGCTTCTTTATTATTATACGGGAAAAGCTTATTATTCCAGTTCCATTTATTATCAACATAATTAAAAGATTGTTTTATAGGATATATAACAGAGTAAAGATTAAATGATATAACATGATTTATATAAAATAATAATAATAAACTTCTCATATTAATAATAATATATTTAAATATTTAAATAATTTAAACATATAATAATATTATTATATTATCTGGATGTTAAGGTTTTTATCAAAACCATTTAAAAGATGGGCTTTTAACAGAGCTAAAAGATATACGAATTATTATATAAAAAAATATAATAGAAAATATATAATTAAATATCTAAATAAGCAAAAAAAAATCGCAGAATTGAGAAATAATAAAAATATTGTATTACTTGTTGATAAGATAAATGATATAGAATTATTAAAAAGTATTGAAAATAAATTAGAAATTAAGGCACCAGAGGATGATATATTATTTATAATAAATGCACACCTGATAAATACATCAAATATATGTGAAATATACGACTATATATTTATTTTTGATTTTTTAAATTATGTTATAAATCTAAATAATATTAATAAAAAGGATATAGGATTGGACCATTCTAAGGTGAGAGAATATTGGTTAAAACGTGGTCCCAGGATATTTATAACATCAATAATATTTGTAGTAACAAATTACTTACTATATACACAATTAAAAGAGATAGATAATAATACTAATATTTATTTAATATCAATAAATATACTAACACTGATATTATCCTTCTATATGTTATATTATAGATTGCCGGATAGTATAGAATCGGCGATAGCGAGAACGACACATGATTATTATGTGAAATATAAAAAAGAATTAAAAACGATAGTATAATTAATTAAAAGATAGTAATAATAATCCAATAGAAGTTAATATAATACCAGCTATACCTCGTTCAGATATAAAAATGGTATTTTTATTTTGATAATATTGGTTATAATAGTATGTATAAATTAAAATTATCATAATTTCCAATGAAACGAAAGCTCTAAAATATGCAGGATTAGGACATACTTTTATTATATGATAACTTAGTAATATTACGAAAAATACAATTAATGCATAAATATAATATTTGGGTTTATATAATTCAGCACAATGTTGTGTATAAAATGATAGAAAATATGCAATACATAATATACCAACTAATATATTAACAATGACAGGAAAAATGTAACTAGGTGTATCGTCTATTCTTAAAAACATAATTAAAGAAGCCGATATAATACTCCTAATAACAGCTAATGGTACCCAATTCATTAGTAAGGTGGTCTATATAAATGTAATAAAATAATAAAAAATTGATTAAATATAGTAAAGTATATATCTACTAAGATAATTATGACTGAAAAGAATTTCGTTGTTTCGTTCAATGCGGGTGATGATAATATTGATTCTGTATTGGCGGGATATAATCGTCAAATTATGGAAATTATGATAACTATTAACAATTGTCATGACTATGATAATGCGCAAAATAGAAAAACGACAATTATATATGAATATATAGAGGCAAATAAAAGAGACATAGAATATATCACATATATATATGGTTTTGAACAAGCTTTGATAAAGTATCAACAAAGATTTAATGGATTAAATAGTAATATATCAGTATTAATTAAGGATTTAGCTATAATGATTATAGACGAAATTATTTGCATATACGAGGTACAAAAAGAAGAAGTTGAGAAGAATCCCATAAAAGATTATAATACAATTAATCGCGAATTAAAGAGAGAAAGGTCATTATCAATTGAATCAATAGATAGTTATCTACAATTTAATATGGATGTAAGGGAAGATTACAATACAATCATTGGTAATATGATATCGGAAAACAGTAACTATTAATTAATATTAAGTGCTTCTTTAATTTTGATAATATCTGTTTTAATTTGTTGATTTTCGTTTTTAAGTATTTCATTTTCTTTTTTTAATTCGCTAACTTGTTTATTTAAATCTTTAATAGCTTCAACAAATACGGGAGCAAGTTTTTCATAACAAACTGTTAAGTAGTTATTGCCGGATTTAGAAACAGGTTCTCCGTGTTTATTTTTAACTGTATCAAATGGGGCTAATTTCACTAGTTCGGGTAAAACCCTTTGAACATCTTGTGCGCTCAAACCTATATTTTTTTCATTTGTAAAACCATTTTCAACTGCTAATTCGTTTGCTTTATAATAATATCCTTTTAAATTGTCAATGATATCAAGTGGATTATCAATATTTCCAATAAATTCTTTCAATCTTTTATCGGAGTAATATGCAGTGATGAATCCTGTTGCTACAACGTTACCAATAACATGTAATTTTTCAACAGGTTCAATAGATGTTCCACCAGTTGTTTCATTAAAATCTAATAATTCGCTTCTACCAACTCCTAGATTACCATCTTTATTTATGCGAAAATGTGTTTGAGCCGCTTTTTGAAAATTAACTATACTTCCCGCAATTGTATCATCTTCTGCACTACCGTATGTTTGGTTTACAATTAAAATACTTTCTGTATGGGCTCTTTGTAATCTCAGTGAACTAAAATTAATATAACCATCGGGGTTATCAAGTGTGAAAGAACCTTTGACAATTAAATCGCTATTAAGAATTACGGGATTATCAAATGTAAAGCGATAATTTTCTGGTGTTGCTGAAATAAAAAATTCTTTATCTTGTGCTCCACCATCTAATATAATATCCCTAAGTGAAAAAAACTTATTATACCAGCCACCATTTTGTGTTGGTTGCCCGTCAATAAATTGTGGTATTGCAACATCATCTAATGTAAATGTATTTAATCTATTTGATATTATATTAGAATTATCTTCGATAACATTAATTCCATCAATTCTAAATACGCCATTAGAAGTATTTATATCACCATCAACATCTAATCTAAAATTTCCCGATGGCATATAACCGATACCAACGCAATGCGAGGGTTCAGGTGTTACACCATCTGGATACCAAATTTTATCACCATCTTGTCCCCATTTTGATGAACCTTGTGTAGCTAATATTAATTGATTACTATCATTGAATTTAAAATCACCTTCATAAATTTTTAACATACCTTTTATGTTTGAAGATGCAGTTGGAAAACTTTCAAAATCGTCAAATTTCAATGGCACTCCATCAATTATGATATTACTTCCGGCAGGTAATATAATATTACCAGTTACTTCAAATGCTCTATCAGCATTATTCCATAATAGTGATTCAGTTTGAGCAATATTATATTGGTTATTTCCAAAGAAATTTCCAACTAATATACCACCACCTATACTAAAATTATTACGTCCAGTTCCTCCTCTACTAACTGATAATGTTCCAGCTGAAATATTTGTTGCATCGAGGGAACTAATTTCACTACCATTGCCTTTAAATTTGGGTGCATTTAATGTTCCAGCGCCATTATTCCAATATAGACTACTACTTTGTTCTATTGCCGAGATACCACCATATATTAGTTGTAGTGGTTTAATATTACCAATACCTATACCNCCTCTAATTACTGGTAAAATACCATCTGTAATATTACATGTATTAATCAATGTAATATTACTACCAATAGCATCTATTTCGTGGCACTTAATATTACCTATAATATCCAAAGCATTTTCTGGTTCAGTAACACCAATACCAATTTTACCATAAAACGAGCTATTACCATATACATATAATAAATTACTATTTGCTTCGCCTTCTTCGTAATTGAGTTTTAGTACATTATTAAATTCATTATGTTCATTTCCTATGATATTAGATGTTTGTAAGATACCGTTAATAAGTGCGTCACCATTAATATCTAATAATTTAGTAGGGTCCTCTGTATTAATACCAATATTACCACTTTCTTTTATAGTAAAGTAATCAAAAAAAGTACCTCCATAGGAATTGCTTTTATTGTTTTGAATTCTATATTCACCTGATTCGGTTGATATTTGCCATACCATTTTATTAGACTCTATTATATAAGGTATTATTATTTTTAAATAATTAATATTATGTCAATTCTTTTCCATAAAATTTCCCATTATTTTCATATATTTTATATTTTGCAATAGTTTCTTTTTTATAATTATCTAAATTGGTCTTATTTGTATTGAGATCAGTTAATATATTTCTTTGTTTTGTTTTAGGGTCTATATTGCGATTATGATTATATTCTAATTTTTTTTGTTTATTAACTTCATACCATTTTTTATAGTTTAATCTTTTTCTTTCTGCAAGTGTCATATCTTTGACATCAGGAATATCTTTGACATCAGGAATATCTTTGACATCAGGAATATCTTTGACATCAGGAATATCTTTGACATCAGGAATATCTTTGAC
>JGI24539J26755_10001685_pt1 | contig 10188 bp, 7 predicted proteins | sample NorSeaMetagenome_2_FD_26755 | JGI IMG/M metagenome (IMG submission 26755)
GTGCGGGATCTCGCCACGGTCGAGGATGGTTTTGTCGATGATCCCCTAATCACCGAGTTTAACGGTCAACGCGCCGTACTCCTACGCATCTTCGCAGTGGGCGACGAGAGTGCGCTCGACGTCTCAGGTCGAGTACAGGCTTTTGCTAAAACAATCAACAATGACCTGCCCGAAGGTATCCAAGTTGAAGTCTTTCGCGACTTCACCTACTACCTCAAAGGCCGCCTCCAGATGCTCATCGAGAATGGCATCTACGGCCTCCTCCTAGTTCTACTCATCCTTACGCTTTTTCTGCGCCCCTCGCTTGCCTTCTTCGTCATGCTGGGTATACCGATTTCGTTCCTCGGCTCGATGCTCTTTCTTCCAGCGCTTGGCATCAGTATCAACCTCGCCTCGCTCTTTGGCTTTATACTCGTACTGGGCATCGTCGTGGACGATGCAATCATCGTCGGCGAGAGCGTTTTTACCCAATTTCAAAAGCACGGCGGCGCAGGCGTCGAGGCCTCTGTTGCAGGCACTAAAAAGGTTTCCATTCCCGTCACCTTTGCCGTGCTGACCACCATCGTGGCATTTCTGCCGATTCTGACCATTCCCGGTTTCCTCGGTAAGTTCTTTTACCCGATACCCGTCGTCGTCATCGCCACTCTCATTTGGTCACTCATTCAGTCAAAACTAGTCCTGCCCTATCACCTCACTTTGTGTAAAGTTGGCGGTAACAAGCGCGAAAAAATTAACTGGCTGCAGAAACAACAACGCAAGATTGCCGACAGCCTAGAACGCTTTATCGAGCACCGCTACCGTCCCTTCTTAAAGCTAGCCATTAATTTCCGTTACGCAACCGCCGCCTCTTTCATAGCCATTCTCATGATCATGTTCGGCATGTTGGGTGGCAAGCATCTGCCCTTCGTATTTTTCCCACCNGTTCCCTCCGACTACATCGTGGCTAAGCTCGTCATGCCCGAAGGTACNCCNGTCGCATTGACCACCCGCGCCATTGAGCAGATGCAAACTGGCCTCGACCAACTGATCGAAGAAATCAAAAAAGAAGGACACGGCGAACCATTTGAGAACGCCGTTGTGACCATCGGCGGGCAACCCTTTGAAGGCAGCGGCGGTCCCATGGGCGACATGGGGAATTCAACCAGCACGAACATCGCCGAGATCGCCGTCGAACTGGTCAAGCGCGAAGACCTCGCCGGAAGCGGCGACATAGAGTCCCTCTCCGCTCCAAATCTTGCCAACCGCTGGCGCGAGCTGATCGGTCCAGTCGCTGGAGTCAAAGAACTCTCCTTCAACGCCAACGCTGCAGGTGGTGCTGGTATGCCTATCGATATTCAACTCACTGGCCGAGACTTTGCCACTCTCCAAACCGCCTCGGCAGCTATTAAAGCCAAACTCGCCACCTACGAAGGCCTCTTTGACATCAAAGACAACTACAGCAGTGGCAAGCGAGAGATCCAACTCGACATCCATCCAACGGCCCAGCCGCTCGGTCTGCGCCAAGCCGATCTCGGTCGCCAAGTGCGCGCCGCGTTTTACGGCGTCGAAGCCCAACGTATCCAGCGCGGACGTGACGATATCAAAGTCATGGTGCGCTACCCACTCGACGAGCGCCAGTCCGTCGAAAATTTGGAAGACCTCCGTATCCGCACTCCTGACGGCCGCGAAGTGCCCTTCGATCAAGTAGCCGATTTCGAGATCACCGAAGGCTTCTCCTCCATCACCCGCGTCGACCGTCGCCGCGTGATCAATATCACCGCCGACGCTGACAAGGGCGTGGCCGACCTCGGTTTAATCAAAGCCAGCCTCAAAGATAAAAAGGGAGTCGCTGGCTTCCTCACTACCATTACAGACGATTACCCTGGTATCACTTGGTCATTCCAAGGAGAAGCTCGCGAGCAAGCCGACATCTTCGCCAGTCTAGGTCAAATGACGCTCATCGCCATATTCCTTATTTACGCGCTCTTAGCGATCCCACTCAAATCTTACGTACAACCCGTCATCGTCATGATCGTCATTCCATTCGGTCTGATCGGGGCGATCGGTGGCCACATCATTATGGGGCAACCCATGAGTATTCTATCTGTTTTAGGCTTTGTCGCGCTCGCCGGCGTAGTGGTCAACGACAGCCTCGTGCTAGTCGACTTCATCAATCACGAGCGTAAAGAAGGCAAAACACTCCGCTTCGCGATTGAAGACGCCGGAGCGCAGCGATTCCGTCCGATTATCCTGACCTCATTGACGACTTTTGCAGGACTCCTGCCCGTCCTCTTCGAGACCAGCCTGCAAGCCCAATTTCTCATTCCCATGGCAATCTCCTTAAGCTTCGGCGTCCTCTTCGCCACCTTCATCACCCTCCTCCTAGTGCCTGCCTTCTATTCGATTTTGGAGGATATTCGAGAGCGCTTTATTAGCTAAACGTCGCCAATCCAGAAAGAAATACGGATGAAAAGCCACTCTTCTCATTTTATTTTGATGAGCGTTAATCTAAGAGGAGCTTGGGCAAAACGATAAAATACCATTAACCGCAGACCTTGATACAATTTTTAACAGACTTTACCCGAACACTTGGGATTTGGCGGCCGAGATGGCGCCTTATCTTTTGTTTGGGTTTGCGGTGGCAGGACTACTGCATGTTTTGATTCGTAAAGAGTTTGTCCAGCGCTGGCTGGGTAAACCGGGACTGAGGTCTGTAGTCAAGGCAAGCGTATTAGGAGTGCCAATGCCACTGTGCTCCTGTTCGGTCATTCCGGTGGCGGCCTCGCTGCGAAAAAGTGGTGCCTCGAAGGGGGCGACGGCTTCTTTCCTCAGTTCTACGCCGCAGACGGGGGTGGATAGCATTTTGGGAACCTATGCCCTACTTGGTGGACTTTTTACAGTGGTTCGAGTGCTGGTGGCCTTTTTCTGCGGGATTGTGACGGGCTACTTGATTGAGGTGTTTTGCAAGGTGAAGACTCCTGCAGTCGCAGAATTTTTACCTTCTGAAGAGGACCGTTCTAATCGCCTCGACCCGATCAGCTCGTTGACGCCCATAAGCGGACTCGGTTCGAGGGATCAAAATTCAACTATCAGTAGTGAGATTCAACCGATGGACTGTTGCGCGAGTCAATCAGCACCTGAGCGCGGTCCAATCGAAGCACTTCGCTATGGCTTCGTGACGCTGCCTTCGGATTTAGCGACGACTTTGGCCATTGGCCTACTCCTTGCTGGACTAATCACGACTTTGCTTCCGAGTGATTTATTGAGCGGCTCTTTGAGCTCGGGGCCGCTCGCCTTTCTATTAGCGACGGCGATCAGNCTGCCCCTCTACGTCTGCGCCACGGCTTCAATCCCAATGGCCTACGCGCTCCTCGCGGCAGGTCTTTCGCCGGGGGCAGCACTCGTTTTCCTAATTACGGGGCCAGCCACTAACACGACGACGATTGCTACCGTTTGGAAAATGCTGGGGCGCAGAGCGACTGCAATCTATCTAGCAAGTCTGTTAGTGATTTCATGGTTAGCGGGATGGCTCTTTAATACTGCCTTGAGCCCACAAGCCGTGGGGGCCACCGCGCACCATCACGAAGCGCTCCACTCTAGTCTCTGGCAAGATGCCAGCGGCGTGTTGATGATTGGGATACTNATTTTCTCAGTTTGGAAAAGCCGACAGCTTAAAGTGAAGTCTTGCTGNGCGGATTAAGACGCCAGGACTTCATTTATCTAGCCCATGATTGAATAGGGCTTGGACGCCCTTTGTGCTGGTGCCACTCTACGACAACTTTCGGTATGACTAAAGACTCCAACATAGTAGATGTCCTTTGCGTGGGCTACGCCTGTGTGGACATCAACTTCAATGCGCCTCACCACCCTGCTTCGGATGAGAAAGTACGGGCGCTCTCGATGCATAGCTGCGGCGGTGGTCCCGCTTCGAATGCCGCGGTGGCTATCTCACGACTCGGCGGACAAGCGGCTTTTGCAGGTTATTTGGGCAGGGATGCCTTTGGCGATGCACACTTGATGGAGTTGCTCGAAGCAGGCGTGCAAACTACGGGGGTAGATCGCGGTGATGCGGCTACTCCGGTGGCGGCCATCACGATCAAGCCCGACGGCGAGCGCTCAATTGTCGATTACCGCGCGCCAACCGCGCTGGCCCCTGAAAATATGATTTCTCTGAGCACACAGCCTGCACGTGTTTTACTTGTCGATGGGCATCAGCCCCTACTCTCGATAAAGTTGGTTGAGGAAGCACGGCGTCTCGGCATACCCAGCGTGCTCGATGCAGGCTCCGTCCACGATGGCACCATGTCACTCTACAACAAGGTGGATTACTTGATCTCCTCGGAAAAGTTTGCCCACCAATTCAGCGGCGAGGAAGACCCACGTAAAGCGCTGGCCTCCTTTGATGGCACAGCTCCCTTCACCGCGGTGACTTGGGGCTCGGACGGGGTTTACTGGCAAGATGACGAAGGGCAGCACCACATGCCAGCCTTCGACATAGAAGCAGTTGACACCACGGGTGCGGGCGACGCCTTCCACGGTGCCTTCGCACTTGGTCTTGCACAGGTAATGGAGCTAAGAACTAACCTACGTCGAGCCTGCGCTACGGCAGCCTTAACTTGCTTGAAAGTGGGTGCACGCAGCGCATTACCCGATCAAGCCCGAGTGGAAGCACTTTGTGAAGTTTAAGCGATCAAACCTCAAACTTCAATACCCAGCGCATTCGTCAAAATAGCGAATATTTCGTAGTTTTTAATCATGGCTGGGATCGCCTCGGAACCAGGACCGAAGGCGAAGAGCTCAACACATTCAGAAGTATGCTTATTCGAGGTCCAACCGACGGCGGTGAGTTCATTAAGCTGTTTACCAAAGGCCTGATTTAAGGCGCCACTGAGATACTGGGCTTCCGAATCTAGCGCGGCTTGAACGATGGCGGCTTGTGCATCTGTCGGCTCGATTCCGAGTGCAGTTTTAAGCAAAACAGGATCAAATTTACCCTTTGCTTCAAAGCCTTGCTGCAACCACTCAAAGCTATGCCTGAGCTGGTTAATACGATCCAAAGCGGGTCCACTGTCGAGGTAGGCAGATCCAGCGCCATCTAACTGACAGCCTCCAGTGCCGTGGTCGGTGGTGACGACGAGCATCGTATCGGGATGCGACTCGATGAACTCAAGCGCGATGGGAATACATGCATCAAATTCAAGAAACTCGTGAAGGATACCGCCAGGATCATTACCATGCCCAGCATGATCGACGCGCCCGCCTTCAACTTGAAGCACGAAGCCATCTTTCGCACCGTCGAGCTGAGTAAGGGCGGCGCTGAACATATCAACGAGGCTTGGCACATCTTTGTATGCACGGTCATTTTGACGGTCGATCGCATAGGGAATATGGCTTTGCGAAAAGAGCCCAAGTAAAGGTCCACCACCACGAATAGCGGACAGCTCCGAAGCGGTTTTGACGATTTGATAGCCCTTAGCTTTAAATTGTGGGATATAGTCGATCACACTGCCGTCTTCTTGCGTTTGAAGAAAATGACGAGCGCCGCCGCCGAGTAGGACGTCAATTTCGCGTTCTAGGTATTGTTGCGCAATGGTATCCTCCATTCCGCGTTTTGGCACATTGGCCGAAAAGCCTGCGGGCGTAGCGTGAGTGATACGACAAGAAGTGACAAGGCCAGTGGCTTTGCCCGCTTCTTTTGCATAACTTAGGATAGGTTTGAGCGATTTACCAGAGGGGTCGATATTGATCGAGCCGTTGTTGACTCGCTGCCCAGAGCCCCAAGCACTCGCTGCAGCGGCCGAGTCGGTGACGGGCGAGTTAGCCGAAGCCGTATCCTGATAGGCACGATGCAAACCTTCGCGCTCAAACAGTTGCATCCAATTAAGCGGCGTCGCTTTATGGCGTAAGTGCCAATGATGAGCGAGTCCGACGGTGCCATTACAGAGCCCATCCACCATCAAATAAATAACGTTCTTTGCCTGACCTGCGGGTTTGACTTCGGTAGTAGCTAAGGTTGTGCACCCGGGGAGGATCGATGCCGCTCCGGCTAGACCAGAGAGTTTCAAGAACTGACGACGAGAAGAAGCAGAGACATTTTCCATTTCAAACAATTAACAGTCAAAACGTGCTAGCGAAAGCTGGAAATTAAGTTTGTGCAGAATTTTTACAAAACGCCCGCCCTAGTCAGAAATAGCGATAAGAAGTCAGGATGAGTGCGCTAATACGGAGTGTGTTATTTTCTAGTGCCTATTGAACAAGGGTGAGAAGCTCATCTATTTTCTAAAGATTACAATCCGGACAGGGTCTAGCAACGAGGGGACCGGTTCTAATAATGTTAAAAGTAACTACAAATAAGCAACTTAGCTTGCCTAAAGGTCATACAACAGACATACATAGTTAATCAGTAATGAGCACCAAGAAAACTAGTAACATCGCACCTCGTTTCCCTTATTTCAACCGTGAGCTAAGCTGGTTGGCCTTCAATCGACGCGTATTAGAGCAGGCTGAATGTCCGGATTACCCGCTACTTGAGCGAATGAAATTCCTAGCATTCGTTAGCTCAAACCTCGATGAGTTCTTTGAAATCCGTGTCGCGGGCTTACTCCAACAAGTTAAATCTGGCGCGAGCGAAAGAGGCCCAGATGGACTCGGAGCGAAAGAGCAACTTCGCCGCATTCAGGGTATAGTTAAGCGATTGGTGTCCGACCAATACGACTGCTGGGAGCAACAAATCGTCCCCGGTCTCAAAAAATCCGACATTTTGTTCTGCGGCTATGACGAGTTGACCCGCAACGAAAAAAAATGGGTGGAACAATACTTTGAAGATCAAATCTCCCCTGTGTTGACACCTCTCGCCATCGATCCAGCTCACCCATTCCCACAGTTATCGAACAAAGCTCTCTACATTCTCGCTTCCATCGAAGACCCCGAAACGCGCATCATCGAGCAGATGATGGCCATCGTCTCGGTACCCCGAGTGCTCCCGCGCATTATACAAGTCGGCGCCACTCGACGCGGAAAACCCGGCGTCTATATTTCCCTAAGTGACATCGTGCACCGCTTCATAAAGCGCCTCTTCCCTGGCTATAAAGTAACCTCAGCAGTGCCCTTCCGTATCACGCGTAACAGCGACCTATACATCGATGAAGAAGAGGTGAAAAACCTGTTGTCTAAAATCGAAGAAGAATTGATGAATAGGCACAAGGGTGATGCCGTACGGCTGGAGATAGGTAAAGGAGCCGACCCAAAACTGATACAGGAATTCCTGCGGGCTATCAAGCTCCCCCCAGAAAACGTTTACACGATTGATGGCCCAATCAATTTCTTTCGCTTAATGAGCGCTTATGATTTGATTGACCGCGCCGACCTTAAATTCCCTCAACACACTCCCTACCTACCAAAAGAACTGGAAAACCCTCAACGCATTTTTGAACAAATCGCGGCTAAAGACATTCTTCTACACCACCCATACGAAAGCTTCCAACCCTTCATCGACTTCCTCAATCAAGCGGCGCGAGACCCTCAAGTATTTGCGATCAAGCAGACTCTCTATCGCACATCCGGCGACTCTCCGGTCATCAAAGCGCTGATCGAAGCTTCTCGCCAAGGCAAACAAGTCACTGTACTGGTCGAAATCAAAGCGCGCTTCGACGAGGCCAACAACATACAATGGGCGCGCCAACTCGAAGACGTCGGTGTACACGTAGTCTATGGACTCGTCGGCCTAAAGACTCACTGTAAAACCTGTATGGTCGTGCGCCGAGAAGAGACCGAATTGCGCCGCTACGTTCACCTCGGCACAGGCAATTACAATCCAAAGACCGCCCGCCTTTACACCGACCTTAGTTTTTTTACATGTCAGAAAGACATCACAGAAGAAGTCGCCGGACTTTTCAACACACTAACCGGCTTCTCCCTCACCCCAAGCTTTAAGAAGTTAATCGTCGCTCCCTTTACCCTGCAGAATAGAATGCAGAAGCATATCCGCTCCGAGACTCGTAACGCCAAAGCTGGAAAGCCCGCTCGAATCATCGTGCAGACTAACAGCCTAGTAGACCAAAAAACCATTGATAACCTCTACCGCGCATCGCAGGCTGGCGTAAAGATCGACCTTATTGTACGTGGCGTCTGTAATCTAGTACCCAACGTAAAGGGCATCAGCGAAAACATCCGCGTGCGTAGTATACTAGGACGCTACTTGGAGCACAGTCGCATCTTCTACTTCGAAAATAGCAGTGGCAGTCAGCCCCACATCTTTGCAGGTAGCGCCGACTGGATGCCGCGCAACTTCTACCGCCGAATTGAAGCCGTTTTCCCAATCGAAGACCCCGACAATCGCAGCCGCGTCAAAGCGCTACTAGAAATCTACCTAAAAGACACGCATCACGCACGGATCCTTCGCGCTAATGGCTCCTACCACAAAGTCTCCCGCAAAAAGGGCAGCTACTTGATGAGTGCTCAAAATTTCTTCTACAAGCAGGCAGAGTCTAAACGTAACGCGCAAGCCGCTGAACACTCAGATGAACCCGTAATCTTAGCGATAACTGAGCCGCAATAGACCAGAGCCACTTAATAGGCAGGACAACTCTACCTCGGCCTTGTAGCTGTTCGAGAAATCCGTATCGAGTGATAGGTCCTTATCGGATACATTGTTTAAACAATCTAGCTACGCTCTTTCGAGAGTTGCTTAATTAGGTAATCGACGCCGCGTTTTACGCTACCGTCTTGCTCCATCATATTCTCTACTTGCTTACATGCATGGATCACGGTGCCGTGGTCACGACCGCCGAAGGCATCACCAATTGATTTGAGTGGGTCACTGGTGAGCGTCCGAGAAATATACATAGCTACTTGGCGCGGGAAAACAATGGCGCTGGTGCGGCGACGACCGATGAGTTCACTAAAGCGAATTTTGTAATAGTCGGTGACCTTTTTCTGGATTTGATCNACGGTTACTTTGCTCGCTGCTTCTTCNTGGAGAAGATCGCTAAGCAGCCGCTCGACAGCATTAAGATCGAGCTTACGGTCGATCAAATTAGCATAACCCGCGATGCGAGTGAGCGCACCTTCCATACGACGCACATTTCGCGAGACCCTTTCGGCGAGAAATTCCATAATCTCTTCGTCTAGTTCAATCTTCATGGCTAAGGCCTTATTACGAAGGATCGCAAAGCGAGTCTCAAAGTCAGGCGCTTGTATGTCGGTAACTAAGCCCCACTGAAAACGTGAGATTAGGCGGTTTTCAAGACGCTCGATCTCGTTGGCAGGGCGGTCACTAGCGAGGAAGATCTGGCGACCTGACTCGAAGAGATCGTTAAAGGTATGGAAGAACTCCTCTTGTGTGCTCTCTTTACCAGAGAGAAAATGGATATCGTCAACGAGTAGGGCGTCGACGTTACGGTAATACTTGCGGAACTTGGTCAACTTATTCTCACGAATGGCGTGAATGAATTCATTAGTAAACTTCTCTGTTGAGACGTAGGCGATCTTCGCTTTGGGGTTATTTGCCAACATCTGGTGAGCGACCGCATGCATGAGGTGCGTTTTGCCAAGTCCCGTCTCACCGAATACAAAGAGTGGGTTGTAGGCACGGCCAGGTGCGTTGGCCACCGCAATGGATGCGGCGTGAGCGAGTTGGCTGCCAGAGCCGACTACGAAATTTTCAAAAGTATTGGTTGGGTTGATCAGCGTGCGGTGAGTCGGCGCGGCCTGCGTAGTGGGCGATTGTTTCGCAGATCAGGGGATTGACGACTATCACGGCTATTAAAACCATTACTACGGCCATCCGCATCTGTCCGATCAGGGCCTGCAGTTTTTGGCGCTTGCTCGACTTCGATAGAAACTTCGATTGCAGTGCCCGCAAAGCTACGCGCTTGCTGACTGATAATATCTAGGAAGTTATTCTCGATCCAAATAGCGTTGAATTCGCTGTGAGTAGTTAATACGAGCTTAGAATCTGATTCTAGCGTGCATACAAGCTCGCTGAACCACATTTCATAAACATCTTCAGGAAAGAGGTTTTTGAGTTCTTTGTTGGTGTTTTGCCAGAGAGTATCTGCTGTTGGCGAAGATGGCATGGGTGTATGAATCGTATAAATAATTATGATTTATTCACAACTCCTTGTAATGTGCTAGTCACAAAGATACTGGGGTTGCGAAAAAGGAAGAAAAAGTAAGCGAAGAAAGTTGAATGGTCTGCGGGGATGCCGC
>JGI24539J26755_10001690_pt1 | contig 10175 bp, 7 predicted proteins | sample NorSeaMetagenome_2_FD_26755 | JGI IMG/M metagenome (IMG submission 26755)
GTTTGATTGCGAACCCCAACAAATCAGACGTTCAATCACCACCTGAAAGACGTTCGTCCCTATCTACCTGAAAGATTTTTATAATATTATAAAGAGACCAATAAACGTGTTTCAGCACTCTAGTTCTTTTTCCAGCCCGCGGGTTTGAGCCAACTGAAGTTATCGCGTCTTCCTGTGCCGTGTGCCCTGTGACCGAACGTATCGATCGTGGCGATCGTGGCATTAAGCGCCACGACAGCCACGATCTTGTCCGGAGCCCATGGAAAACGCAGACGACGTCGTAAATAGGAATGAACGCCTTCTTAATTTGAGGGAGCTCGATTTAGAAATTAAGCAACGCGAGCTTGACCTGGCGTTGCATCTTAATGACTTGGAGGAGCGCGAATCTGCCTTGATGAAAAGAAAAACTGCAATCAGTTCAGAGCTTGAGTATGAACTAGCTCTTGAGCTTGCGCGTGTTGAGTCGCATGAAAAGGAGATGAGAGCTCGTCACGACGCGCTCGAGGTCGAGTTTAGCAAACGGGAGGAAGCGCTCGCGAAAAGAGAGCTCATCATATCGGAGAGAGAGTGGACACTTCGTGCAAAAGAGGACGAACCGAAGGGAGAGATGGCAAAGGTGTATGGTGCACTGAACTTAAATAGCTCAGAACGTTACTTTGACTCCATCACCAAGGCAGAACCACCGAGTCGGATTTCCGGTCTTGGTGGTGGGGGAAGCATTGCTACAAGAGATAGAATGGCTGCTCACGAGTCTCGGAAACCAGCCGGCGTGAAGAATGATCTGGAGAGCAGGATTGAACAACACGATGCCCTCCTTACAAATGATAACTCGTTCTACAAGGCTCCGCAAACGGACTCTGAACTGGCAGATTTGGCTGCCAAAGCAAACGACCTGCGCAGGCACCTTGCAGCAGCTCGATTGAGTGCCGACCTCAATCGGGTGAAGAAACTGGTTGATGAAACGGCAAACGGCGTCATGAGCTTAGATGTCCGATGTGAGCAAAATGAGTCTCGTATCGGCGCAGACCATAGTACACTGCTGGAGGCCGCCAGCATTTCCTCAACCGAGGAGAAGGAAGCAAAGATCTCGACTAGTTTGGACTCTTCTTTCAAGCAAAGCAAAGCCGCTTCTGGAGCTTTACTGTCCGCCGATCCTGTAATTCGCGCACTTCAATTGGAAGCCCAAGCGGAGAAACTGAAATCGAGGATACGACACTACGAGCGGAAACTTGGAACTGGAGATGTTGTTTCTTGAATGCTGCATTCAATTCAAGGGAGATACTTTGACTCCTTCTTCAAATCAATTAACATCGCACCTAGTGAGACAAGTAGTGAGACAAGTACGTTTCGTTGCCCACATCTGTTATACTTTAGCCGAATCGCGCAATTCAAATGGAGTTAAAACTAGTCCATCTCAGCTGTGAGGGTAGACTCAGACATAGCCGCGCTGTCGCGTGTACCATTGACAAGATTTTCTGAACCGTCCACAATTTTGATGCTTTTGATGAAATCACCAGCCTTTAGCTCTCTGAGAAGGTCTTGGCCATCAATCACATATCCGAAAACACTGTAGCGTCCGTCGAGGATGTTCGTGCCAGAAGGTGTAAGCTCAGACTCCTTCAGCAGAAAAAAAAACTGAGAACTCGCCGAGTTTGGCTCTGCCTCTCGGCGAGCCATTGCAAGAGTACCAAAAGCATTGAAAGGAAGAGCTGGCTCGTCCCTGTACTTTCCAACGTCCTCAAATGTGAAGTCGTAAACGGGCGCTTCATTTTTGCCCCTTGTTTTTGGCATTATTTCAAGAGGAACTATGCGCTCCTTTCGCGACACGGGGTCGATGAAGCCGTCCTGGCCCTTCGAACTTGGCTTCCCTGACTGTACAACAAACCCATCAGAGCGCTGAATTTCCATGCCATCGTAGAACCCACGCTGTACTAGATCACTAAAATTGCCTGCAGTCACAGGAGCGTTGAATCCATCCAAGACGATGGTCATGATGCCTGCGTCGACATTCGGATTGTCTTTTACCTTGACCTCAATCTCAACTGTGGCACGACCCTTTAGGAGGGGTGCGGCGTCATAAGGTGCTGGGACGTCGAAGGGGAAACCGCTAACCATGTCCTCCTCCAAGCGCCCAACCAAATCGAGAGCACGTTGCTGAGCATAAGGAACCTCTTGTTTGTCTCTGTTAGTGACTATCACTTTGAAGTCTTCAAGTTCGCGTCGCAGCTCGGCGAGGACGGTTGATCCGTCCTTCAATTTGTCTGGTGCTACTGCTGCCAATATTTTCTGAGAGTCATTGCTGACAACTTTGTAGGCTCCGTTCACCGATGACTCTACGCCTGAGAATCTCACGCCTGGGACACGCAGATCATCTGAGATTGATTCAAGCTTTCTCTGTACATCACGAATTTGTTTGTTGTCGATAGGCAAGGCGTTACGAAGGAGAGCGCGGGCATTTGTCACCGGGTTTGCTTCCAACCCAGCTAGATCACCGATGACTGAAGTGTGCTCGAATATTGATGCGGATGAGGGACCCGCAATGATGGCAGATGCAAGCACAGCCGCACCAAACTTTTTGGCTTCCGCGGAAAACGAAGCCGTTGCGCAGGTGCGTTCAGACTCGCCGAAAGTTGCCTTAACTATGGCGAAGCGGCGCGCCATAGGATTTCGGATTGATGTGACTGGCAAACGGCTAGTGGATGGGCTAACCGCGCACTTTGAGGAGGTCAGAGCAAACATAGTTTTGTTGTCCAGCAGCAAACGTTCCAAACCAAAGGACGTGTTTGGATAACGTGCAGTTTCTCCGTAAACTTTTATCATCAATTGCAAAACTGATGTCGTGACCCAGCCCGAGTTTTTTTTCGGGGATTTTGAAAAGCGGATATCTGCTGGACTTTTTCGGACTTTTTCATTGAGCAAACAATCACGACCATTGCCCCGGAAATTAAATTTCAGCGGATTTGCCCCCTTTTCGGTCCCTTTTCCGCTGAAACTTTTCGAGTTTTTCTCAGTCATCAGTTTTGCAGATAGTGATATGTGCACAACACGACGCAGACATTAATCAATAATCAAGTAATATAAGGAAGTGTATTTGATCATATATTTGCATTCGGCATAATAGCCGATTCTAAGGAAACACTTGCAAAAATGTCACACTCACCTGGTATCGTCAACCACGACTTACGGACTATTCGATTCATAAAGAGGGTCAAAATGCTAAAAATGGAATGAGACAGTGTCTCTGTGCCAATTATCTGACTTAAATATTAGACAGGCAGACAAAATACTTTGTCGCTATAAACATTTAGTCATGATGAAATTGAAGATTTAGATTGTTGGCCAATATCACACGGCCCAAGCAAGAAGCCGATAAATAATGATCATATCACATGGAGAAGGACACTTCTTGCCGCGCCTGGCATCAGGCGCCGTAGACCGACATACTGAAATAGCCAATATCGCCCCACAGGAACGGCGAGCACGCGCGGACGGGGCGTGCGAGGCGCTGGAGGCCGCCGCACAGCTGCCCGGGGCGAGTTGACCCGAGCGGTTTACCGACCCCAGTATCAAGATGTAAAATATCCACAGCAGCGTATGAGAACCGCAAGATCCACCAGCGTATGAGTTTTTTCCTATAGAATCTGTTTAGTCTACTCATCATATGCAACATGTATAAATAGTCTGATATGATTTTACGTGCGTTCATGATAGAGTGTAATCAATACATAACACTTAGACTATCAATACCTCCCTTTGCTTGATTTGCTTACTTTTTCTTTTCGCCGGCGCAATTCCTATGAGTATTCAATGTGGGACGATGGTGACTGTCGTTTGCTCATACATCGGCCGTTAACTGTAGTTAAGTTGGTTATTCATGTGATTAACTAATTAACCACGCCTCTGAAGCTATGCCGACCCACCTGGAGCGTATCCAAACAAATCAGGCATTCAATCACATGTTCCTGTAAACGATTGCAAATACTGCCGCACGCTACGCGCCAAACATTTTGGGTCGCATGTGTTTTTCCCCCCTAGTCTGGACGGCGCGTGCGCTAAGCCGCCGCTTGCCAAGTTGCCGTTCGGCGCCAAACACTGAGGACGAACTCCGATCGTGCCGCACATTATTTCACATTAGTTCAAGGGGAATTCAACTCAAGGTTTGACGGTTCATTCAATCATGTCGATCACGCAGCGGTGATCACCCGCAGGGTGACAGGGTTGACGACAGGGTTTAGTTTTGATAGGAGCGATTTGATCGCGGAAATGTCTGTTTGATACGAGCGTTTTTTACATGAGCAAGATGCGCGCTCATGTGGCCGCTGACGCGCGAGTAACGAGCGGTGCACTGTATCTTTAATGTCAACGCCGTGTCTTTAGGGGGCCGGCAGTGAGGTTTCAGGGTTTAGAAGTTAAACAGCCGCGAAGTGGCTCTTCGACCCCGCGCTTTGAGCCAGGTCCCATCCATCTTCTTTCAAAAAGCGCGATGCTTTCAACCATGAGGGGGCGAGGGCGCCTTCCTGCGGCGCAAAAACCCTATACGCAAACCACAAAACCCCCCAACTGTAGCATGTATGACCCTAAAGACCGGGCGCGCTGCTCGCACGTAGCGCGCGGACACGCGCTCTTGCCGCGCGCTTACACCTGCTGCGCTGGCCTTTCAAAACACACACCGTCAATCCTTGAGTTAAATTCCCCATATAATAGATTTCAATTCAATCCTTAATTCAAGCTCCTTAATTCTATTTAATACAGCTTTTCATTGTGATAATTCACTTACTAATATATAAATATGAACGAGTAATCAAGAGAACGTTACGTGTAGAGATATTTATGATCGTGTATCATACACTGTATCATAGTACTTATTTGTATTAGTTTTTCCCCTGAGGAATTACAGTACGTAACACTTAAGATCTTATATTTATTTATTACCAAATAAAGGTATTAAATATTTCAAAATAATAATAAGACTCTTACTACCTTCGTATAAAATAAGCCGTTCAATCGCTTCGGCGGATCGCTGTTTTCGGCACGTGTTCCTCAGCAAACATCGTATTAACCTTCCCGATATTATTGGTGCATACGAGAACTTGAAAGCCCGACCTTATTTCCGTCCACGGTCGAATCGTTCGGCCTTACGTCCTTGTGCTGGTAAGATCCCATCTGTCCTGTCTCCACAAAAAAGATTCCGTTACTTTTTCTCAAAAAATGACATACGAAGTAGGTCGCATGAACAACGAACTCGAGCAGAAAGCTCTATTATCCTCGACTCTGCTACAACCGGAACAACGGCGAGCGGCTCTCTATGTTTTCTGCCGACTCAAAGGTCGGATTGATGCATCTGCTATCCTCATCGTTTCACAAAACTCTCCCTCTCGAATGATTGCCTTCAAGCTCCCCTATATATTTCCTATTGTTGCAAACCTTTTGAACATACTTTCTCTGTGCAGGGCAAGGGCGTNGTTCCGTGCATTGCATTCAGTGTTTGTAAACATGAAAAATATCATCCAAACTCGACGCCAGACGGTTTCAAGCAATGGTGTCGCCACCTTAGTTCTAAATTTCAAATCATTCTTCTCGAAGATAGTTTGAGCCGAGACAGTTTAGAGGGGGTGGACGTTTTGGTATTTGGCACGCCACGTGATAAGTTTTCAAAATCTGAATTGGACACTCTTAAAGGTTTTTCTACTGGCGGGGGCGGCATCATGTTCATGCATGACGATGGCGGTGAATGCATTACAGGGACTAATGTAAGTTGTTTCACTGAAGAGTATGGAATATCTGTAAATGATGACTGCGTCGTGTGCACCTCGCTTCAAACCTGCGATCATCCTAAAGAATCATCAGTGACATACTGCATACCAAACCGTCGCAAAGCAGATTCTTTCAGCGACGCAGAGAAATTTATTCGATTGCGCAATGATGGAATAAAAAGAAACGGCCAAGGTGTAACATCATCTGAGCGTTTCGAAAGTTTATCTGTCTCACTGCCGTTCTGTGCAACCCTTATGGTGCAGAAGCCTGCTACGACAATTCTTTCAACAGGACGGATGGCATACCCTGTGCAACATGCAGTCGGTGCAGTCTCCGAAAAATGCACAACAAGGGTTGGGGTTGGGCGGGTTGCAGTATTAGGTTCTGGGAAAATGGCAGCCGACAAATGGTTTGACCGGGCGGACAACAGCAAGATACTTGATTTGTTTCTTCATTTGCTTTTACCACACACTTCACCAAATCGAAATGATTTAGCTACGGAAGACCTCGACATTATCGAGCATAAATATCTTTCGGATGTGCAGGCGCTTGCACGTCGTCCTCGAAGCTGCCTACAAGAGGCAGATGAGCTTCCCAAAGATTTCATCTGTCTATTCGATTCAGAAACATGTGGCTTTCAAAGCTTTATCGTCAGAGAGTCTGCGCTGTTGCGCGATGCGTTGAGCTGGAAGAACACGAGACTTTCCCTGATTGCCCCAAGCTATGATGCAAGGCTGATCTCGTTACACTTTGCTTCTTTCCCGGCAGCAACGCAGGAACCTCTGCCACCTTGTCTTGAACTTTTCGACCTCGAGGAAGAGGTTACCTCGGAATTATTACGACTTAACATACTTGGCAAGCGGAATCAGACCGGCTTCGATGGAAATATTGAACCATTTGTGAAAGATGGCGCACGGTTGTGTGGACTCAATACAGATCCAATGAGATTTTCACAAACACGCCCTTCAACTCCGAGGGCGGCACTGACAGATGTTTTCATGCATGTTATGCACTTGAAAAGCTCGCTCATAAGTTCCAAACAAAGTTGAAAAGATAAAGAAATATAGATTCACTGTCAATGAAACAACTTGCTGGGACCCAACTGCATCCTGAACAACGATCCATTCAGATTCAGCAGCTCAGATCAAGACATTTGTTTTACTTTTCGTGTATGTCCTGCTCGATTTAACTTCGATGATTCAGGCAGGCAAAATTGCACATCATCTGCAGTCAACACCGAACGTGTCGACGACTACGAATCGTTCGATCGGCACTCGAGACTGTTGTCCCCCGTCTAATCGATCCGGAAAAAAGATCCCTAGCTGACAAACGTTTGGTCCATATTTCAACCAGCCACCTCAAATGTTATGTCACGGACGCGCCTGAACACGTTACGCGCGCATGTTCCCACGCTTCAATGCTCTAGATGGTAAGCGCACATCGACAGAGTGTTGCGTGTTTTTGCCGAGCACGAGCCTGGTTCATACACAACAAATGTGGCCTTTCGCATGCATGTGAAATCTTGCGCACCTGTTCACCGCCGTCGGCCACCGCGGATGCTAAGGAGATCTAAGATGATGCTTTGACAGCAAACCTGATGTTGTCAAAGCTTCGCGCGAGTATCCCACAATTTGTCGGCAAACTGGTTGGTGCACACAAATCGACAGACACGTGGCGGTTTATGATTCGCAACGATGACGCGATAAGGGACTTACCATTGGTCATTTCCTCCCCAGGCAAACAGTCCGAAATTATCAAAACTTTAATAAATTTCAACAATACTCAAAAAGGACCCGGAGGCGCGCCTGCGACATCTGCGACAGCAACAGGAACATGAGCGCCCGCAAACTTTTGAAAGCGTCGGTTTATGGTGCGCAGAGTATACCTGCATTTTGTTGGTGCAAAACCTCGAACCTCCGCACTGACTCACGGTCTCCATATCTTCCGGCTTTACAGTCTTTGCAATCCTTGCTTTGCTCCATGGTGTGCAGGCACAAGATTCAGCCGAGCAGCTTGGTACAGTCATAGGCATTGACCTTGGTACAACGTATTCGTGCGTTGGCGTCTATGTCAACGGAAAGGTCGAGATTATCGCGAACGACCAAGGAAACCGTATAACACCTTCGTATGTTGCGTTCACCGACGGTGAACGTCTCATCGGTGACGCGGCCAAAAATCAGGCCACGGCTAACCCAACACGGACGGTTTTTGACGCAAAGCGCCTCATCGGCAGGAAGTAAGTCTTCACCGCTCGTGAAATCGTGCACCGCTCGGAGCCCTGNACATAGCCCCTGAGATGCCCCTTCCAAATCATTCCTGATTGTAGATACACAGACAAAGAAGTTCAACGAGATATGAAAATGTTTCCGTTCAAGGTTGTCAGCAAGGACAGCAAACCCTGCATCGAAGTCGAGCTGAAGGAAGGTAAAAAGACATTTCAAGCGGAAGAGATATCCGCCATGGTGCTCACGAAGATGAAGGAGACAGCCGAAGCTTATCTTGGAAGGGACATTAAAAACGCTGTCGTCACGGTGCCAGGTAAATCAGAAAATTGCACATCCACAACCTCATTCTAACATTTTTGCGAGCAGCATATTTCAACGATGCCCAGAGGCAAGCGACAAAGGATGCCGGTACCATATCTGGTTTGAATGTTGCTCGAATCATTAATGAACCAACAGCAGCTGCAATAGCATATGGATTGGACAAAAAAGGCGAAAAGAATATACTCGTATTTGATCTTGGAGGTGGAACTTTTGACGTCTCCATACTCACCATCGATAACGGCGTTTTCGAAGTTATATCAACTAACGGTGACACTCATCTCGGAGGTAAGTTATGCTACGCAGGCATTTGTTTTTCGGGAAAAGCTCTCTTGAAATCGATGTCAAGTATTTTTTTGATTATGCAGGTGAAGACTTTGACCAGCGCATCATGGAGTATTTTATGAAGCTCATTAAAAAGAAACACGGAAAAGACGTATCGGCCGACGTTAAAGCTGTGCAGAAGTTGCGCCGAGAAGCTGAGCGAGCGAAGCGCTCGCTATCAAATCAGCACCAGGTCCGTGTTGAGATAGAATCTCTTCATGATGGCTTGGATTTTTCAGAACCGCTTACCAGAGCTCGTTTCGAGGAACTGAATAATGACCTGTTCCGGAAAACCATGGGCCCTGTAAAGAAAGCCATGGAGGATGCTGGAATGAAAAAGTCACAGATAGATGAGATTGTCTTGGTTGGCGGATCAACGCGGATCCCAAAAGTTCAAGCCCTCCTAAGGGAATACTTCGACGGCAAGGAGCCAAACAAGGGAGTCAACCCTGATGAAGCGGTTGCATACGGAGCCGCTGTGCAAGGAGGCATCCTCTCTGGAGAAGGTGGAGATGAGACAAAGGATATTTTGCTCCTGGATGTAGCTCCCCTCACTCAAGGAATTGAAACTGTCGGAGGGGTAATGACGAAACTCATTCCAAGGAACACAGTGATCCCAACCAAAAAGTCACAGACATTCACAACCTATCAAGACAATCAACAGACCGTGATGATTCAGGTATTTGAAGGCGAGCGGGCCATGACAAAAGACAATCATCTACTCGGTAAATTTGAGCTGACATCGATCCCACCAGCACCACGTGGGGTCCCTCAAATTGAGGTGACTTTTGAGATAGATGCGAACGGCATTTTGAATGTCGGCGCTGAGGACAAAGGGACTGGAAAGTCAGAAAAAATAACAATCACAAATGATAAAGGTCGGCTTTCCCAAGAAGAGATCGAGAGAATGGTTGAGGAAGCTGAAGAGTTTGCGGAAGAAGATCGAAAAATCAAAGAACGCGTCGATGCCCGAAACAGCCTCGAAACGTACGCCTATAACATGAAGAACACGGTGGCAGACGACGACAAGCTGGCGAGCAAAATCGCCGATGACGACAAATCGCAAATTGAAGAGGCCGTCAAAGACACCCTCGACTGGCTCGATGATAACCAGAACGCAGAGAAAGAAGAATATGAAGAGAAGTTGAAGGATATTGAGTCGATCTGCAATCCGTTAGTTTCCAAGGTCTATCAGCAAGATGAACAATCAAATGATGACGAAATGAACGATGATTTCGATGATCACGATGAACTTTGATCGATTCGTACAATGTGTTCTGAAAAGCACAGTGCTTATGCACTTGTTTTATTTTCTTTACTTCCTTCACGTAGCTTGCTTGAATATGTCTGCGCACAAATAAATATATTAAATACCTTCATTCGATCTATCGTTATTTCGTATTCTGTATTTCATAAGTAAGGGTGAGCCAGTTTTAACGTAACTTAACTTGATTATATATAGTTAAGGATAAGTCGCTTACGTGAACATAAGCGGAATCTTTATACTGTTTGCCCACTGGAGTGATTGTGTGGATCGTAATGATAAAGTCTTTA
>JGI24539J26755_10001693_pt1 | contig 10157 bp, 9 predicted proteins | sample NorSeaMetagenome_2_FD_26755 | JGI IMG/M metagenome (IMG submission 26755)
AGAGCTCAGCTTGATTGTGTAATGGAAGATCGAACGAGGCGGTTTGATCAGACAGGTACCCTCAGGTCGTTTACGTTCACGCTGGTGTATGACGATCGTTATTGATAATTATACATAGGGTATCAATATGCGAACGTTCTCATCTATCGTTACATGTGTTACACACACATAGAGACTCTTCTCATATGTGATTTATAAATTAACGATATACCAGAAACGTGATGCTGCGAAACAAAAAACTAGTATTATATATATCACATCGCACAAATCTTTATCAGCATTTGCAGTGTCGATGTCCAAATTTTTGACCGGATTCGACTGCTCGTGTTGATTTGTTTGGAAATGTTGTGGAAATGCTTGATTTCCAGCAAGATTTCCCTTTCAAACTCACGGCGGTCAAATATGAAAGTAAGAGTGGGTCAATTTACATTTTTCCAAATCAGATATCCTATCAAAGCTAAAAAAATGGACGGAAATCCGAATTTCCACTGTGGATCCCTTGAGGATTTTAGAGAAATTTTCATATTTATTTTCCGGTCAAAAAGTTGGACATCAACTAACACTCAAATGGTGATAATCAAGTATCACATATATATGGTTTTATTTTACATATATAATGAATAGACTACCTTACTTCGTAACACTAGTCTAGTCAGTCTATACAGAAGTTAGACTCGCAAGTACAAGAGGCTCCGTTCGTTCGTNGTAGTCTAGCTAGGCTTCCTGTCGTATTTTTACGAAGGTTTATGATCTTGAGGGCCTCCCTTGCTCGGCGAACAATATCTCGTTGGCATGAATGTAGATAAAGCCTGTAGATAATGCCGATCGCCGAATGGATACCTGAATTTCTCGTGACGCCAAGCCAAACACGAGGATGACAGCATCTGGCCTAGACCGCGATACTTTCTTGAACGAGGTCTCACGAGACAATAGGCGAACACGGCAATCGATAAAGAACGAGATTCTCGTGAGTGACGATTTGAGCGACAGTTTAAATTATAGTGCTCTGGAAACTTTGAGTCCCAGACGTCTCTCGATGTGTCTTCGGGATCGCATCTTTCCCTTTCGAGAAGTCTTTCTTTCGAGTTTCAAAGTTTCAAGGAGCTCTGCCTTCGCTCAGGTTAATCGTGCGCTAGACAAAGCTGACTGTATTGTCGATGCTTTGGCGAGCTGCCGTCAGCTGGGTTGGAAGGCACGTGACACAGAATATTTTCGTTGTTTGTTGAGCAACAAGACCTTTGACCTTCATGCAACTGAAAAAAAAATGATTTCCAGTGACACACTTTGGAAAGAAACGGCTAACTGGAAGGAAATAGCATTCCCTCAATCCAAGAAGAAGCCTTCAAGTCCCGATTTGCAAACTGCGTTGACATCAATGCGTCATGATGGAGTTCATTTGATGAGGTATGGGAGTGCTTCGTGTTTTCCCTTGGAGCCCCAAAAACTTTTCACAAACATTTCACAAACTGTACACCATGAGGAGTTATGCGATTACCAGATCTGTATCTCTCCGGATATTAATGGTTCGCTTCGTCGTGAGAGAGTGATAAAGCCTATTAAATATATTCGATGCAGTTCGAGGAGGCGCTGTGAACATATTCACAAATTATCATCTGATGTTCCATCGTGGGGAGCTGTCACAAGTGAGCTCTGCAGCTTTAAAGATAGTAGTTTGAACAAAATTTCAACGAAAATAGTCCGAGAGCACGGGCGTGATATTGATGACGGCGTTGAGTCAAGTTTCGCGAGCCCAGAAATACAAAATGGGTTTTCAGCACAAAGAGAATCGTGTGTGGGTCGTCGATCTAGAATATGGGCAAGTGCACTTGGATCTCGCAGGCCACCACACGTGGTCCACTGTGGCGAGCTTACATCTTTACGAACGCGATTCCTTCAAACGGAGCTTCCAACAGAAACTTGTGTTCGAGGAGTTTGCGACTTTGCACAGTATTTCCCCCTTTCAGAATTTATGCTCGAGGTTGTTGTACGTTACATTTGTGATGCTGTTTCACCGTATCACTATCAAGTGAGCAAAAGAAATGTTCACGCAGGCCGCTTGGCACGCAATTTCTTATGCTTCGCAGCACCTCTGTGTTTCGTGTGTCCGCGTGCATGTGACGTACATGTCGTGTTGAAGGAACTCCATGCCCGGCATTTCAGCAGATTGCAAGTGCACATCAAAGATTACCCTGGTTCCAACCTTTCTCCCTTACTTTCTCATTTTTTCGAAGACATCATTCAAAGTGAGGAACCAGAAATAGCTTTCCATTTATTGTCTCATGGTATCGTTATACTCAGAATCGCATCGCCTTGGATGTTGAGTGCATTCGTAACGCACCTTGGCGCAGAAGAGGTGCTTCTACTTTGGGATAATATAGTCAAATATAATTCTGTCCTCCCGCTGGCTGTTGCTGCTGCCGCAGTCATTTCCTTCCGGCGAGAAGCACTGCTGAAGACCAAATGTGATCATGAAATTTTCGACACGTTAGAAGATTTGTCATCTTTCCCAGTCGTTTCAATAATGAAGGACTTCCAAAGTGGTTTCAGTACAAATATACCTTCGAAGCTTTAACTTTTCGAGTTATTAATCATTAGTTAGTCATCTAATATTAGTTAAGATAGTGCATGACAGGTGGGAGGAGCAATCCTTTGGTTATCTGGCGACGACGGTAAAACGTATTCAGGTGCAGGTATAGGCACTGTCTACGGCCCCACCTTTGGTATGGGAGATATTTTGGCGCAGGACTTCACGCGACGTCGGGGGAAATCTTTTTACAAAGAATGGAGTGTGGCTTGGAAAGGCGTTCAAAACCACGACTGTTGAAACACCGTTGTTTCCTACTGTTGGCATTCATTCTAACGGTAATGTGGTCAAAGTGAACCTTGGGACCAATAAATTTGTGTTTGATATCAAAAGTTACATTTCCACAGAGAACAAGAAATGCGCTGTCCAGGTCACCACTGAGAATACTTCGCAGTTGCTCACACACGAGCTTGTAAGAGACTTATGTTTCTCCCACGGCTATTCATTAACACAAGCAGCTCTCGATTCAGAGTGCTGCGCGATCAGTACAAGCCCCTTTAGGGTAGTTTCCATTGCAAACACTGTGGCCGAGGGGTTGAGTGTTGACTTGCGTGCAAAGCTTCGCTTATTTATGTCCTTGAGCGGAAGAAGTTAGGCTGAATTGGTTCCTAAAGACCCTTAACTTTCGTGTTACAATGACATTTCGCGATAAATTGACGGTAATCACTCGGTCGCATTTCAGCGTTGCAATCGCGCCCTGCGAATCTCCAGCATCATATTGCGATACACCCAAGAAGCTCCTCAGAAGAGTGCAAGTTTAAATCAGTCACTCAGTTGCATTATCTGCAATTATTAGTTTTGCCTATCACGAACCGCTATCCCCCGGGATGTCAAGATTTGCAAACGAAACGACAGCGTCGTTGATGCTGCAGTCTTTGCGATCCTTAATGAGAGGCATCGAAATTCCACGTTTACCAAATTGACTCCTTATATTGCCGCTCTTTGTGTTACCAGAGACGAGTGCTATCCCGGCACCTCATGGCATGATACCGATGCAATCTCTGCAAAAGAAACATACCTAGAGACCGATGGAAACGATAATAGCGGCGATCATGTTTATGGGAGCCTGAGCAGGGTTGAGCTCTACCTCCGCGACTTCTGCTCTGCTTTTTCAAACACTGATATAATCGCAAGTGTCATCGCTTTCTTTGCGAGATAGATAACGTGACTCTAATCATAGTCTAACCACAGTCTTGAAACATGTATCCGCTTCTCTGTCTATTGTGGAGAAGAGATCACTCGTTTCTAAGAAGATTGATTTGATTGATATGAAAAGAACGGGTCCTAATCTGAAATTCAATAATAATACTACTAGAATACCATCACAAGGAGAGCACAGGGCACACAGGGACCGAGACATGACACGCAGGCGATTGACTTTTATCGTAATCTCAGCGCCGTGAGCAACGATGACTTCTAAATCGAGTAGAACTATAGATACAGTTGACCAATCGTAATTTAGATTACATCCCACTATCACAAGTAATAAGAAGAAGGCTTTCCCCAGACACAAAAGAACATACGGCCCTCAATGCTTCCATTAATCTTATTTGGCTCCTTCTAATGAATACGAGAGGGTGATCGTTATGAGCGCCCTCATTTTAAGCGCGGCTGTTTTAAATCCCCCTTTCATATGCAGTTCGATGATCACAACAAAGTAAACAAGAAGAAGTCCGAAGATGTGGTTGATGTATATGACTCAAAACGACCAAGTCCATATGTAGAGATCCATCCTTGGAGGCACATCTTGCTAAATTCATTTGTTCTTCTTGAGAGTGGACCCGCCATCTTCGTCATCTTCGTCACTTCGAACGTCCTCAGCCGCACCACTTGTTATCACTTTGATGGCAACCTTTAATATCAGCACAAACCAATAGATTTGAAGCAAAAGAAGAATGTATAGCAGCGCAATACAGGTCCAGGTTCCAAATCCGTATGAAAAATATTCTCTGCCCTCCACATGTGCGCTCCACACTACATACGGATAAATACCTAGGCGCATGACAGCAAAGAGTAGCATGAATATAACGAAGAATAAATCGGCTCCGGACTGCATAATCTTCTGCGTGCTGCCTCCGCGTGCGTCGCCAACGTACTTAAATTGTTTGGCAATGTGCAACGGCACATCTGCGGGATCAAGTAATATCATTACTACGGCCCCGACACGATTCCAACCATAGACATAAGATATCCCAATCAGAGAGACAGTAACAAAATGATGGACCAACATCTCCCAAAAGTCTTTACGCTTGTGTTCGATAAAGACAGAAACCATTCCTTGACTGTATCGTGCAGCATATAGAAGATAATATGCTTTCAAGGCATCTGTCATGAAAAGAGTTTTTCCGGTGTTGAAATCGATCCACCAGTGCTTCGAAGGCCAGAACCATTCTTGGTTAGGGACAACAAGCGAGCCGAATACTGTAAACGCTCCGTAAAACAACATTTCAAGTGAGCTTTGGGCAAACTTCTGAACTTTTGCACGTGAAGAGCGCTTTCCAAGAAAAAACGCAGCCATTGGCTCGACGACTGCAAGCCTAAGCCCCCAGTTTATGATAAATAGGCCGAGAGACATGAGGAGAAAAACCAAAAAGTCGGCATGATCCTCAAATATAGGTTGTCGGAGCTTAACCTGCTTTGAGTTGGGGCGGCGAGTCAATAATCATGGCGGAAGCAGTTTGGAAGGAATGGACACGCGAGATCCAATCGGGAGGCGATGGCTCGAATGACCCGTTACCTTTTGTTCCGTGCCGACGATATTATCTATGAGCGCACTGAGAATTTGCGCAGTTTCCGCGCGCACCGCGACAAAGGTTGCAAGCTTCGGCATGCCTTGGACCTCTCTGCCTCTGCGAAACGCCTTCACATATCTCTGATTATTACACTTGCTCTTAACTCGTATGCTTGCTCTTAACTCTTATTACGAAGGTATTCTGGATTTCAACCACCCTGAGGCACTTAAGTAAGATAAGCCCGAAATATATTAAGAAAATTCTTATTAAATTAAACTGTCTCAGGGTGGTTGAAATCCAGAATACCTTCGAATACGAAGGTAATTATTAAACTTGCTTATTATTAAAAACTTTTTCAAGCAATATTTATATAATATTATTAAATATTAAGACTTATCTGCATAGATATTTATACCTTGCTTCAAATATCATAGGTAATAAGATCTTATCAAACATCATATTGTATTACAATAATGTATTTAATACATTGTATTACATCATATGATCATCATTTATATCAAAAATGTTAATAGATCTTATTTAAATATATATCGTGATCAAAGAGGGTCGTTAAAATTGCTAAAAATGGAATGAGACAGTGTCTCAGCGTCAATTATCTGACTTAAATATTAGTCAGGCAAACAAAATACTCTGTCGTAAACATCTAAACTCGAGCATATATATATTAAATTATATTAATAAGATACGAAGGTATTTAAAAACTTATATATATGGGCAATACACCCCCAACCCGTCCCTTTCAATAGTTGCTCACATACCAAACAGTACAGGTTATTCTTCGGCTCGTCTTCCAGACGAAGCAAATCTGCATTATCTGGAGAAGGGCATCCCAGATACGCTTACGCTCATCCTCGGTCGTGGATTTTTGAAATGATGTCATGCATTGCAAGATCGAAGATGATCTATCATTTCGGGATGTCATTTGTTTTGAAGTTTGGCGCGTCCATGTTAAAATTTGCAACCGACCGGCGTTCATGGCTGGTAAAGAACATAAATACAGAAGATCTATCGGCAGTGGCAGTTTCTGATAAAATACCTTCGAAGGTACAAGTTAGTGCACGTGTCTCGAAGACTCTCACGTTGTAAAACCTTGCTAGCTACGAAGGTACTAGAGCTACGAAGGTAGCTAGCTAGCTACTATTGTAAGATGATCGTTACTGATAATAACCATGTATAGAATTAATATATTAAACATGGGGTTGTATTAAATGCCTAACTATTGCCCCCGTAGTCGAGGGTTAGTCGAGGGGTAGAAACGCGTGAAGAGTTAAATACTAAATAGTCTATATGTGATGGGTAACATTCTCCGTGATGGGTAACATTATTATTGCGGTAATGGATGGTAATGGTATATTAGTTTCGTCATCGCTTGTGGTCATAAACGTGAAGCCATCAGCAAAGTGAATAGTATGTATATCCCACATATCTATTAGTTTCTATATATATTTATATATTTATATACGATATCATAGCTAATATGATATCATGTGATATGCATAGCCATAAATTACTTGAGCTTGATTTGTATATATATATGCCGTCACATCAGACAAATAAAGTAAAACTGCTCTCTTGTGTGTGTATTTGGTGACGTCCGCGGGTGTTCTGTTGTGAATAAAAGTTAGTATTATCTGTGGTGGCCGTGCTGACTAGCCTCGCAAGCACCGCCATAAGTTCGTTGCACTTCTCACTAAAAGGACTCGTCCCGAATTGATATGGACACCTGCTTACTGGCGTGCGTCAATCTTTCTGCAGTCCAAGTGAATCTGACGTGTTCAGACTTTTGCTATAGCACGTAAGTTGTGAAGTCAAGTTGACCTGCACATCTCTCTCAAGGAACCTTATTTAAGCCATTGTAACTGTTCTAACAGGGCTGGATGGGCAATCATCGAGTCATCTACTAATTCATCTTCGCCCGATACAAGTCTCAACATACTGTTGGCATGCTGCCTCTTGCTTTTATCTGGTCTTTTCAGCGGACTGACTCTCGGTCTCATGAGCTTGGATATGGTCTCCCTTGAGATTTTAGCTGAGGGTGGTGAAGAACAAGAGAGAGAGTGTGCCAAAAAGATTCTTCCCATACGAGCTAAAGGCAATCTTCTACTGTGCACTTTATTACTCGGGAACACGATGGTAAATGGTGAGTGTTTTTTGAAAGTTGAAGGTTTCTTTCTGACACAGTGATTCCCTTTAAACGCCGACAGCTCTGATAGCGATTTTGATGGCCGATCTGACGGATGGATTAGTTGGGCTTGCACTCTCAACTCTCTCAATTGTGGTTTTAGGAGAAATCGTGCCGCAGGCGGCATGCTCTCGTTATGGACTCTATATTGGGGCAAATACCGTGTGGGTGGTGAAAATCTTCATAATAATCATGTATGTTGTGGCCTGGCCCATCAGCGTTATCCTTGACATCATCCTTGGTCGAGACATCGGGCAAGTATATTCTGCTGCTGAGCTTCACAAGTTGATCCGCATTCATGTTGAAAATCCCGATGCACAAGAGGAATCTGGCTTGAATAAAGACGACGGGAATTTGCTCATTGGGGCCCTTGAGTACAAAGATAAGACTGTTGCAGACGTAATGACAACTATCGAGAAAGTTTTTATGCTTGATTTACAGACAAGGCTCACCTTTCCTGTTTTAATGGAAATCTACAAGAGTGGTTTCACCCGAATCCCCATATATGAATTCGACCGGCAGAATATAGTCGGCATACTCTTCACCAAAGATCTGATTTTAATCGATCCAGATGATGGAGTGGAAATTGCGGCGGTGATCAGTTTCCACGGGAACCGCGAAGGCGGTTTTGTGCGTGGAGTCCCCGATGACACTTCGTTGGATAAAGTGTTTCGTGAATTTAAATCCAGCTATCTCCATTTGTTAGTAGCTTATGGCGAGGTCTCACATGGCAATGAAATGAGCGGCATGGGCGGCATGGATGACAATAGGCTCGGGCCGGATGTGCCACAACTTAAGATGCGCAACGACCATATCAGCGACTACACAACAGCGCATTCACTGACAGGGAATCGCCGCGTTGTTACCGGCGTTATTACACTTGAAGATGTGCTCGAAGCTGTCATTAAGGACGAAATTGTTGATGAAACTGACAATTTCGTAGATGTCAATAAAACAGAAACGCGAGTCAGGGGCCGGGGAGGGAGTCATCGACCAGATTCAACGAATTTCCTGACATTGTTTGAGCACAAAATTCGCAACCAAACAAAACTGAGCGACGCAGAGACGGCAGCAATCATCGCGTTCCTGTCTCTCAACGTGCCGGAATTCAAGAAGCTAGCTCGTTATGGTGGCGTTCTAAAGAAGCTTGTTAATGCTTCCCAAGTTGAAGAGCGGGATGCAAACAAAGACGAAGGAAAAGCGATGAATGTTGGATTTCTAACAGCGCATCGTGTTGAAGCAAATACAATTGAAAATGTCCCCAGTCGGCGATCGACTCTCGAAGGGAAAGACATCGGAAGTTTCATGACTTCTAGATCTGAATCATCCATTGGGATTGGGAACGCAATTAGTGGTGAACTCCCGAGTAGTGGTCCAATATTTTGCAAAGGGCAGTCGAGCAGCTACTTTGTGCTGATTCTTCAGGGGAAAGTTTTGGTACATGCAGGGGCCGACGACTTCGAGTCAGAACTTGGTCCATGGTGCTTTGTTGGACAAAAAGCATTAACGACGGATCCCTTTATCCCTGATTTCCGAGCAACCCCTCTTGGGCTCTGCCGTTTGTTATTCATAAGGCGGGATGATTACAAAGCGGCGATGAGGGCAGCGCAGGTTGAGGCCATGAGTGGTTCACGTTCTGTCATTGGTGAGGAAAATCCGATGTCTATCAGGGAACACGCCATTTCATCAACAAAGTCAAAATGAAAATCAATGAAGCTGACAGTCTGTATACATGAGTGCTATTCTATGTCTTGCAATCTCATCTTGTAGTGCCGAGGTATTTAACTTTCATCACTTTGAATCTGCACCGTGAAATTTGCAGCCACACTGTCATCTTTGCTAAAGTCAGGCTCAACCCTCATCGTGCAGATTCTTACGAAACCCGCACCGCCGCAAAGTAAGCATTTACCTATTGTGCTTCGCCCACTCCGAAATCGCGAGGTGGCAAAACATCTGGTTTTGACAAACCCACTGCCTAGACACGCAGCGCACGTGGAGTCGTACTTTTTTACGATTCGTGGAACCTGTTTGTGTAAGTAATGACAGAAGAAATTATGAAAGCGTGACATAAATGTTCGTGAATAAGAAACCAGGAAAGTACCGAACAAGAGTCGGCAGTTGCATCGCAATTCACTTCTTCCTCGGTCGACTTTCTAGAGTTTGGCGTCGATCTCCAAAGATGCCCCTTGGGCTGTGATATCGGCAAAGGGAGGCCCTTCTCCCTGCTCAGTGAGCTTCGTTCGATACCGATGCTAACAATACGCGTTTGACGAGGTGGATTTGGAACCCATATATTCGGGTTCGTCCACGTGGCCATGGCCATAGGAGGCAGAGCTTTCGGCTGTCGAGGGGACACGTCTGGCACAAAACTGTCAAAGTGCAGCGTATGTTTCGTATCTTCCGTATATTCACGTCGGCAAGAAAGTGAACTTTCGTTTTATTATGAAAACCGCGATTACGACCTGCTTTATACCTTATCTTCGTATAAGAGTTACGTAATATCTTACAACTACATATAATATGAATGAAGCAAGTAATAAAAATAAGGCTCCAGAGACCGGAGAGTGGGTGTGTGGTGTTGGTGTTGGCGTGCGTCGGGGTTTGCGTGGTGCGTCCGTTCCCAGGTGGTCGGCATAGC
>JGI24539J26755_10001696_pt1 | contig 10141 bp, 4 predicted proteins | sample NorSeaMetagenome_2_FD_26755 | JGI IMG/M metagenome (IMG submission 26755)
GGGGTAAAATTAAGGGGGGTATCTACAGGGTTTAATGCTGCTACCCAAAATCCTTGACCAGGCGCTATTGAAAATGCGTCATCTAACAGGTTATACATGTCATAGCTTGAGCCATTCCAACCATACACAGCTCCAAAATCACCATCAATCACAGCGGTGTTTGCACCAATAAAGTTGGTAGCTCCTGCAGCAGTGTTACCTTTAATATACGATGGGAAAGGATTAGAAACTAGGTTCCATCTTCTTCCAGCCCCTTGGTTGGCGTCATTATTGTCTATAATATTGATACTTTGTGATGTTGTCTGCATAGGGCCAGTGAAGGCTATTGTAGCACCATCTCCAGCATTGGTTGCCATAGAATAACCTTGTCCAGCTAAAAAGCTACCAGTTTGTGTTTCTGTCTGGTATCTTACCCACTGCCCAAGTTCATTATTATACTGGCTAAAGGCGAAATCATTACCAAGTACTTTTATTTTGTCTGCGTTTGCAGTTATAAAATCTTCAATAGTCATATCAACGGGCGCCCCTATCAAATCCCAACCACCACCATCTGGGTTGGTGTCATAAGAGTTTACATACCTGTTGTATACAATATTTCCAGTAGCTGTTCCTAAAACAATTAAAGAAGAGAAATCATTCTCGGTAGAGTTTAAAGTAACGACACCGATATTGGTAAAGTTTCTAGAAACTGTTAGAGAAGAAGTCTCATCTATAGTAAGGGTGTTACCGCTAGCAATCGATACTGATTTTGCAGCAGCATCTGAATTGTTTGCTATAGAGGGCTCATTGGTAAAGGCACCATTAATATAAACTATGTCACTACTGGTTGGAACTACTCCTGTGCTCCAGTTTGCTCCATCTGCCCAATCACTACTTGTCGCACCATTCCAATTGCATGGTGTTTCACCTACTAGATAAGCCCCCTCAGGTCTTACATAAGGTATATAATCTGGTTTTGGTGATTGTAGCATTCTATCATTTATTTCTTGCATTATGGGCATTTCATCACTTGAAATCATACCATCTGTAATTGTAGTACTCCAGGTGATAGCTGCTCCTGCGTCTGTAAACGTTCTTACAAAACGGTATGCTTGTTCAACTTCAAAAACCAAATCTGCACTAGCTACACTCCACTTTTTTCTAATGGGACAAAAATAATGTTTTAATGTATGCTTACTCCCATCATAAGAAGACCAAGGGTTTTCAGTAATTAATGGAAAAGAAAACTCCTCATATGCCCAAGAATTGGGTGGTGCTCCTTGACCTAAAGGTGTAGGATGACCAGCTGTAAAATCCATATAAGGGTCATTGGCTTCTAATAAAAATACTTTATAATCTGTTGAATCGGTATCATTGGTTCCATCTGAATCTACTAATATATTAGCCCCATTCTCATCCTCTAAATAAGATTTGGTTAAATTAGTAGCAATAGCGACATCTGGGTCAACCTCTCTAATCATTGCTACAAATTCACTTACCTCACCTGGTAAATTAGACAAATTATCTATCCAATAACCATCTACTCCTAGTTCTTCAAAACGTTCAACATATCCTTTTGCTAAAGTTCTCCATGCCAAAGCTTCATCACCTCCATAATTTAAATTATAATAGTCACCCCAAGCTGCTAATATTTCTAATTCTTCAGCACTATTTCCTTGAAGATATCCTGGGCCTCCTCCATTTAGATACAGAATTACTTTTTTTCCTGAATTTTTTAAAATAGTAATAGCATTCAATATAATTTGTTCATTAGCTAAAGTAGGCACCATTGCTGGGTGGATTTCATTGGCTACATCTACATAAGGGTTATCTCTTAAGGTATAATAATAACCATGAGCTGGATGTGTGAAATTTGTAATTACATGACCAACAGCTGGCAAATTATCTGCAATTTGTTGTGCGCCACCAACCCAATTATAATGATCTGTATTGTCTAATCTAATACCACCATTTACATTGAATCTCACACCCCAAGAACCAGATAAAAATGCAGCATTTACTATTGGTGTTTGAACAGAACTACCAGAAATAGTATCTAAATAATAAGTTGATGTTAATCCTGTATTATCTCCAGTAGCTAACCCAATAAATATTTTGTTGTAACCTCCAGCCGAAGCAACATCTGCAGGCATTGTTATTCCTGATAAATCGAAGGAAAAAGATTCCCAAGTTTCACCTTCTGAAAAACCTAACTGTACAAACACATTACTTGATCCTCCAATAGTTGAATTTCTTAAATACAATCGAATTCTTTTATTCTGTGTATTTAAATCTGTAGTTTGTATAGACGTATATGCTTTTAATGAAATAGTCTGAGAAGATAAATCTGTTAATGGATTTGCTAAATTAAAATAGACTATTGGGTTGTTTTGCCCATCTCTTACAAATTTAGAAACTGTTGCGTTTACATTTATAGTGGTTGTTTCTGGATTTGTTTCATTTGTAGTAAATGTTCCTTTTGAGGCATTACTAAAACTAATATTATTTGTATTACTTATGTTTTCATACCAAATGTTTTGAGCTTCCGTACTACCCATGTAAACTAATGACAATAGAACTGTTAAGTAAATTCCTTTAATCATGTCTATTATTTTTTTGATGAGTAGTTTGAATACTTATTATTTATTTTGATACTATTATTTTTCTAATGATGCTATGGTTATTACCATTCGACAGCTTTATAAAATAGATCCCTGAATTTAAAGTGGACACATCTAATTGTGTGGTCGTAGTTCCATTATCCCATGTTTCATTTAGTACTTTAGTTCCTAGTGCGTTTACAACTGTTATGTAATTTAAATCCGTAGTTATTCTAGAAATGGTTAATTGATCAGCTACAGGGTTGGGATAAAACTTAACATCCGATTGATTAGTAAAATCATCTGAATTGGTGCTTAATGTTTCACCTACTAGATAAGCCCCCTCAGGTCTTACATAAGGCTCAAAATCAGGTACAGGAATAGACAAAAGTCTGTCGTTAATAGTTTTCATAATCAGCATTTCATCATCCATCATATGGCCTTTATCATTAACATCGTCTATGGTTGTAGCAAAAGTTACACCAGCGTTGGCATCTACTAGGCGCTTTGCAAACCTATATGCGTCCTCTATACCGAATACTATTGGAAATGAAGAAACATGCCACTTTTCTCTTACAGGAAACCATGCGTGTTTTAATACCGTGTTACCTTCGAACATTGACCATGGATTTGCCTCCATAGCTGGTATTGTAAATTCGTCATAAGCCCAAGAATTAGGGGGAGCTCCCTGTCCAAGAGGTGTTACATGGCCTTTTGTATAATCTTGGTAAGTGCAATTTGCTTCGAACTTTATTATTTTGTAATCTGTTTCATCGTCATCATCCAGTCCATCCGAATCCACTAAAAGATTCTCACCGTTTTCATCTGTAAAATATGTGCCAGTAGGTTGTGCTCCCATTATTGCACCTGGATCGGCGTCTCTAATCATTTGAACAAAATCTTCTAAATGTCCATCATCAAGAAGCTCTGAGGATGTATCTAGCCAATAGCCATCTGCATAATCTTTTACTCTTAATATAAATCCTTGTACTAAATCTTTGTAGGCAAGGTATTCATTTCCTGCAAAGTTATTTGTATAATAAGTCACCCATGAAGCATGTGCTGCGTTAAAGTCTACATTATTCGAAGATTCTAGTCTATCAAAATAATTGGTAGAGATATATAAAATATTTTTCTTACCTGCATTTTTAAATTTTTGTAAAACATCAAAAATTATAGCTTCATTAGCTAAAGAAGGAACTAAAAGCTCGTCTATTTCTGTAGCTATATCAACATTTGGGTTATCTCTCAATGTAAAATAATAGGACTTTGCAAAATTACTAAGGTTAGTAATGACATGCCCTGTTGCAGGTAAATCATCAATAATTTCTTGAGCACCAGCTCTGTAATCATAACCTCCAGCTACTTCAGAATCTAATCGCTCACCACCATACACAGGAAAGGTAATGCCCCAAGAACCCGCCAGCCAATTTGCAGGATGATTTGTGTCATCTACCACTTGATCTGTTGTTCCAATTATAGAATCTATATAATAGGTCATTGCAGGTAGCGTTTGAGAACCAGTAGCAAAACCTATTTGAACAAGATTATAACCACCAGCATCTATTATTTCTTGTGGAATGTCAGTTCCGTCAAAATCAAAAGTAAAGGTTTCCCATTCTTGGCCAAGGGTAAAATTAAGTTGTTTATATGGCGTTCCACCTGTGGAAGAATTTTGAAAATAAACTCTCAATTTAGAATTTGCGGCGGTTAGAGAAGAAGTAGGTAAATCTAAATAGGCTTTAATTGTAATAGAATAACCGGAAAAATCTATTACAGGATTGAACAAATCGAAATATAAAAATCCATTTTCACCTTCCTCTCTGTTAAATTGAGACGCGGTTGTGTTTGTATTAATTCCTGTAATATCTGGATTTAAAACATCTGTTAAAAAAGTTCCAAATTGTGTGCTTTCTTTTTCAATTTTATAGGTGTTTGTTTCATTTTCATACCACAAAAACTGGGCATTAGAAATCTGAACAAAAGATAGCAAAGACAACAAAAGCAGTAAATTTCTATTCATTATTTATCATACTTAATTATAAATCATGCTAACAGGTAGTGTTAATGTAGCAGAAGATTTTTTGTTTTCATGTCATTTAATTTTTCTAATGATTCTTAATTTATAACATAAGTAATCGTATCAATATAAAATTCAAGACCATTATCTAAATTTGTAAAGTTATTACCTATTAATCTAATTTCTCCACTAATGATATCTGATGTTAGGTCAGGACCTGATGGTGATCCTGTAAAATCAAATACCATAGTATGCCATTCAGCTTCATTCGATTCAACAAAATTACCTTGTATATATTGTGTCGCATTTCCATCACCTAAATAGAGTCTAACACGCTTATTACCATCAAAATTATTAATGTCATTGAAACTAGGCCAGTACATACGTACGGTTACTATTAAATTAGCATAATCAGCGAATGTAACACCCTGTCCTTCGATGATATCAAAACTAAGGCTTTTGTTTCCACTACCAGAAGTAGAACCTATAGACCATTTTGTTACATTCGTAGCTTCTGCATCTGAAGCATCAGGATTTGCTACTGTTGCTACTGAACAGTCCGTACAAGTTGTTGATAATATTATATTTATAATAGAATTATCTGCATCAAGCCAAGTATTTTGTGCAGGATCACTAATCTCTCTCTCTACAATCACCTTTGATAATCTAAAACTAGGAGTTGTTGTATTGCCTTCTGTTAACATCTCATCCAGTGTAATGGTAACAGTAAGTGGTGTCCCTGACACAAGTGAAATAGTTGATGCAAATTCAAAATCGATAGCTGGAGCACTATCACCATTAACTGTTGATGTAGCAGCATAAGAAAAAGGTGTGTCTTCATAACCTGATACTGATACTGTTCCGGTGACGCTACCTTTTGCTCTTTTTGCTAATTCTAAATTTAAAGTAGCATCAATTGCAGTAGCTGAATTTGTAGTTAAGTCAAAAGTGAAAACTGCAGTGGCACCGTCATCACTAGCATCTGCAGTGGTAACGCCTATAAAGTTGTTGTTTTCTGAAAGTATACCTGTGCCTCCCACGGTAATAATATCGCTATTTAGATCATCTGTATCTTGGATTCCCACATTATATGTTTGACTATTATCTCCCGCATCATCAAATGATATTTCTGGTTTTAATTTATTAGGTACTAAATCAAAGCCAGAATCAGTTGAGCAGGATATGCTTAACAGTAATAGTATAACCGAAATATATTTGGTGGTTTTCATAAAATCTAAATTAAATTTTTATCAAATTTCAAATATTTATGCAAACAAACAATTCTTTATTCGGTCAAATGCTTGCTCATTTTTTGCATAGGTAATAATTAGTAGTCAAATAAGATCTTTAGATGTAGTTATAACCTTTTATTGATTCAATAATTAGAAGGTTATTTTTTGGACTATTAGAGTTTTCAGTAAAATAATTACAACACAAAAATAAATACATTTTAAAAAAAGAACTCCCTACTTACTCTAGCAGGGATTCAAAATCATATAAACTAATTACTGTTGAATCAAGTGTATCTGATGCTGCAAGAAATTTTTTGGTTCATAAAGGTCCTATTACATCTGAAGAAATAATAAGTTGACATATGCGGAGTTTTTAATTTAGTTCAGATAATAAGGTTTTACATCTTTTTCTGTATTGGTTTAAAACTTCAATATATTCTTTGTTTCCAACTAAATTAATTTGTTCTTCAGGATCGTTTATAATATCAAATAGTTCCTCATGAATTGGTTTTTCATCTGTTTCTAGGCTTTGATTGGGAACATATTTTGAACGGTCATATTTTTTGCTAAATGAGCGAATGTATTTAAACTGTTTACTCCGAACACCTTCTTGTCTTGGGTAGCCTTGATCTGTAAATAAGTTTTCTAAAAAGATGTATTCTCTCCAGTTTTCATTCTTCCCAGCTATTAATGGAAGTAGACTTTTTCCTTGATAAGATTCTGGTGTTTCAATGCCACACATTTCTAAAATTGTAGCAGGAATATCTTGCCCAACCACCAAATCATCGAGTACTTTGCCTTTTGTTTTATCTTTAAAAAATGGCGAATAAATAATCATTGGCACATGTACAGATTCATCATACAAAATTGTTTTTCCACCTAAGCCATGTTCTCCTAAAAACAAACCATTGTCTGAACAAAATACGATAATGGTGTTTTCTGCTTCTCCTATTTCCTTTAAAAAGGCGCGTAAATTTCCTAGCATTAAATCAATCGCATACACAGCACGATTCATTCTTAATTTTTCATTTAATAATTTACCTTTTTCAGCGGTTACATAATAACTCATAAGATCCTTTGTGGCATACACATTATCTGGTAAACTAATGTCTTGAGGATACCCTTCTGGAAGCGCAATGTTATGTTTTACATCATCGTATTCTGTTTTGTAATACTGAGGGTCTGTAGGCTTAGACCCCATACCACCAATACTAGATGCATGTGGAAGATTTAAATTAATCCAAGCTGAGAAAGGCTTGTTTGGATCTCTTTTATTGAGTTGTTTTTTTAATGAAGGTTGTGCATTTTCATAAAAATAGTCGTAGCTATCATCTTGTGTTAAATAGGCTTTAGTTGCCTCTAATATTCCTTCAATTTGTGTTTTGTTTTTTAGATTTGCAAATTGCTTATGTTTTCTTGCAGGATAAAAACCTAAATGCCCATTACCATAATACGCAAAGTCTGTATTTTTATTTAATGCCGTATTCTTTCTGTCTCCAATTTTGGTGTGACTTTTACCAATAAATGCTGTAGAATAGCCTGCTTTTTTTAAAAGCACTTGCCAACTTTTTTTATAAGTCTCTTCAGAAATAATATTCTTTGAGATATAATTAAAGCCAATTTTATTTCTGCGCTCCCATTGTCCTGTAAAAATATTAGCTCTACTGGGACCGCAAATAGGACTTGTAATATAAGTGTTGTTAAAAAAGACGCCTTCTTTTGCTAACTGATCTATATTTGGTGTTTCCGTTACAGGATCGCCTGTCATACTCAAAGAATTAAACCGTTGATCATCAGAGAAAACAAAAATAATGTTCGGTTTTTTTCTTTGCTCTTGCGCTGAGCATGAGAAGAACGCAGTAACTAAAAATAGGCGGTATAAAAGGATTTTCATAATAAATTAGTATGAACTATAATAGTTATGACCTGGAAGTCGTTTTGTTTTCTTACCATAACCGAAGAGGTTTTGCTCTGCTTCAGATTTTGGTAATTCTTCAATACTTAAATTAGTTTTCTTTAATGCTTTAGAGGTTATAACTACGGTTTCATTGGTCTCTAAATCAATAGTATAAAAACCATCTGATGTCTTTTGTGTTGAAATTGATTTTCCATTGATGTAGAATCTAGGCTTTTCAATGTCAACTTTGACCTTACATTCATTTCCTTTTAAACTTTTTATGGATAAAAATTCGGTTTTTCCTTCCATTTTTTTAGCACTCACTAAAAAAGCGCCTTGAGTTCTTAGATTGTGAAAAGAGACATCTTTCCATTTTTTAGGGCTTGCTGGGAATACTCTAATTTTTCCGCCCCAACTTTGTAACATCATATCATGTAAACTTGTAGCAAAAGACAATGGGCTTTCAATAACCGGATTGATTTTACCTTCAGAATACATAGTTGTTGATGAGATATTCTTGTGTTTAATTAGAAAATCTAGATAGTAGTAAGCTTTTTCAGCATCACCTAAATTGGCATACATAGAAGATGCGCCAGTTGCTGTATAACCAGTTACAGGCATCGCTTTAATTTTTTTACCACTATTAAAAGTAACATCTAACCAATGATCTAAAGATGTGCGCAGTAGCTTCTTGTCAGCATCTTTTTCTGGAGAAATTACGTTTAAAGGGTAAAAGGCCAATAAGTGCGAATAATGTCTGTGAGGATTTGAAAAAGGAATGTCTTTCCCTATTCTTAAACCGTTTTCATCAATCTGAAATTCAACTAAGTTATCTAACAAATGTTGCCATTTGTTTTTAAGAGGGTCGTTTATTTGATGTTGATTATCAATATCAAGAAGTGTTTGACAGCTCCATCTAATTAAGGCTAGTGTGAAATTAATATCTTGACCACGACCGGGTTTGTATTCTGGAGACCAACTACGTTTGATATGAATCTTACCATCTTCATCCTTTACAGGGTTATCTTTAATAAAGTTTAAATAGCTATTTACCGTCTTTTTTAAGATTGGGAATAGCTTATCTCGCATTCGAATATCATCTCCAGCAAATTGGCAGTGCAACCAATAATCGTTTAGAATCCATGCCAGCATATCTGGCACGTTTGCTCCATTATAAGCTATTAAATCTTGAGGCATTAACGCAGCTACGGCAGCACTGTTTTTCCAGTGTTTTGGAACGTTATTTTCTAAATTATTCGCGTATTTATCAATATTGTTTGGCAGTGATTCTCCAATAGACATTCTATTGGCTGTTAAATGGGTCCAATAGATTAATTGCACATTCAAATCTCCCCAAACCATTGGCCAAAAAGTTTTGTTGTACCATGGTCCCATTAAATCTAAAATAGGGCCGTTTCCTCTTGAAGCAGAACCTAACTTATACATTTGTATCCAATAAAACGATTCTTTTTCTGCATCGTTAATAGTTAAGAAACTTAAAGGATAGTAGTCGTGCCACCATTGTTGATGATTAGAAATGAAGTTGTTTTCTTGGATAAGAGCTTTTGCAGTTTCAAGATTTTTAGTAACAATTTCTAAAGAATTATGTTCTGGATATGCATGATGCACACTAGCTATTAATTCTTGTTTACCAGATGTACTACCAGATGTTTTCCAACCTGTAGTGGTTTCTCCTCTGTTATCATATAAAGGTTGATAACAAAAGTTGTAACCATTTCTCTCACTAAAGGTCGGTTTTGGTGGCATTTCTAAAGTTACTGCTCTCATTNTATCCCAAGTGCCTCCTTTTGGTCCTCCCCCTTTTGTTAAAACNTCGTAAACTGGCGGAATAGGATCTTCAGCGTGCCAAGTTATTTCTATAGCTTCATTTTTTGCATCGGTTTCAAAATAAATGATATCGTTAGTGCTGTGTGTAAAACCTTTTATTTTATAAGATCCTTTAGATGTGGTTATGCTTCCTGTGAGTTCTGCATTCCATAAATCCAAACGCATATCAATTCCTGTTATATTTCCTTTAGACTTCAACTTAAAATGACCTAACGGTAATCTGCCACGTTTTATCCAAAGCATCTCCTGAGCTTTTGTGGCCGCCTCTCTATGATCGTAATAGTCATGACGGCCAATATGTAAAGAGATCACATTATCTGCTTCATTTGGCCCTTGATAGACTAAAAATCCAACATTTCCATTTCCTGTATATGGTGCGGTTTGCCATTTGTCTGGAACAATATCCCAAAGCATATCGTGTTTAGACAAAAAGGATTCGTAATCTACTTTAAAATCGACTTGATTTTTTTGTGAAAATAAGACGTTAGACACAAGAATAAATAGATAAATAAAATACGATTTTAATTTAAACATGGGTTATTGTTATAATTAATATGTGAGAGCA
>JGI24539J26755_10001699_pt1 | contig 10122 bp, 7 predicted proteins | sample NorSeaMetagenome_2_FD_26755 | JGI IMG/M metagenome (IMG submission 26755)
CCTTCTATAATTTGATTTCTATTTACCAACAAGTCTTTATTAATACTTATATTCGCACCAACATTAAAATCATTATCGGTTGACATAGTACCAAAAACACGCAGTGTTTTATGAATTATAGAATCTCCGCCAACTTCTAATTCAACAGTTGGGATAATATTGATACCTACTTTACCATCTTTATCTAAAGTAAAACTTTTGTTATTTAAATTTGTCGCTTTAATTATATCATTTGATAAATCATTGTGTATAATATTAATAGAAGGTCCATANCCGGAATCATTTATAACCTCTAAGTTTTCAGTTTTATAAGTTTCAGTATCTATTATTGTTTTACTACCAATTACTTCTAAATTACTTGTTTTCAAAGTTCCTTCTAAATATAAATTATTATTTATAATTAAGTCTTTCTCAATTCGTAGTTCTCCTTTAATTTGTTGGTCACCATTTACAATTAAATCTTGTTCAATTTCTAAATCTTTAATATAAGCTTTATTATTAACTGTTAAGTTTTTGTTGATAACTATGTCCTTGTGAACTACTAAATCTTTATTAATTATAGTATTATTAGTAACCCGTAAATCATTTTCAATAGAAAGATTATTATTAATAATAACATTTTTGCGAAAATAAGAATCATTATTAATGTAAACATTATTATCAACATATAAATCATTATTAATTTGTAATGAATTATTTATTTTTGCAGAATTTTTAATATCTAAATTTTTATTGATTTCTAAATTTTCATTTATAGTTAGATTTTTTAAGATTGTTGCATTTTTGTTAATAATAAGATTATTATCAANTTCTAAATTACTTACATATAAATTATTAATAGTTGCAAAATTATCAACTTTTAAATTATTATCAATATAAATATTTTTGTTAACTTTTAAATCATTATGAATATTTGTATTATTTTTAATGAATAAATTATTATTAACTTCTAAACTTTCATTAATNGTTAAACTATTATTAATGACNGCATCTTTATTAACAAATAAATTATTGTTAATATTAATATTGTTATCAACAAATAAGTCTTTTGTTTTTGTTAGATTGTCTATAACTAAATTGTTATCAATTTTTAAATTAGATTTTATATCTAAATTATTATTGATTATAACCGAATTAACCTCTAAATTATTATTAATCAAAACATCATTTTGAACAAATAAATCTTTAAGTATTGTATCTTTATATATATTTAAATTACCTTTTATAATTTGATTACCATTAATATAACTATTTTCATTTATAAATGACGAACCCTCGACAATTTCATTTCTATTGATAATAATGTCTTTATTAATTATTATTGATTCTTCAATATAAGCGTCTCCATTAACATCCAGTTTACTAACAGGTTGTTTATTTAAACCAAGATTTGCATTTTTATCTAAAATGAAGAAATCTTGTTCTATTCTTGGGTCAATTTGATACAGTCTATCTCCAATAATGAAATCACCAGGTAAATAATTAACATATTTACGACCCGCCCAATTGCCAAATTCAAAATTTTGAGTAGTGGTAGACCATATTTTAACATTAATATATTCTTCGGTTCGTAAATTATATAATGTAACAATTTGATTATCATTGCTATTTGTATTCCATGTCATAAAAGTTTTATCAAAACTGAAATATTTACCAATTAATTCGCCATTAGCATTATTCGGNTGAGTTAAATTATTATCGCTTAGTACTGTAATAAATGGATAATCTTCTAGTGGATAATTAGAAGATTCAATAATATTATATTTATTATTTTGATGATTAATTATAAAAGTAGGTCTGTTATTTGAAGTATTAAAAATTTCTATATTTTCAAATATAGCGTTACTAGTAATTTCTAAATTTTTTACAGTTGCTTTATTTTTAACAACAATATTATCATAAATAGTAAATATTAACGGTTTCGAAGTACCGTCTGCATAAAATGTTTTAGTTACATATTCGCCTTTTTCATCAAAATTAGTAATAGCGTAACCACCATCAGCTGAAAAAACTTTCAATCCCCCCCCTTCAAATAAAGGAGGTGCAATATCTGCTATTTTATTTGTAAGAGATAGTCCTTTTTCGTCAGATACACTTATAGAAATATCACCTAATTCTATAGTATTTCCTGATAAATATAGATCATTAAATCTCATATTTTCAGAACCAAGTGAATATGTAAGATTACTTGATGGTAATATATTACCAGTTAAGGTAATTTCATTTTTATTAAAAATTGCTAATTTTTCAATTTCATTATTATTTTTTATAGCAATATATGGTTGATGGTGTTCGAATTCAGTATTTTTTTTAATTAATTCGGCGCCTATTATTGCTCCGGTATTAGGGTTATTCCAATTATATAAATTAGAATTATTTGCGAGCAAAAAAAGCTCAATTGAATCTTCGGTTGTTGAGAAACTACTGGATATATGGTAGTTAGAACTCTTAACAGAGAGTTTTATTCTATCGTCGGTTATCTTCGACATTACTCTAAATGAATAATTTATTTTTTTTTTTAATAAAATGAAAAAAAAATTGTTAATTAAACTAACTAATAAATTTTAAAAGTTATAATTTATTTTTTGAAAAAAATCATCGCTATCTTGATTATTCATATATCTTATTAATTCTGGTTCTCCTTCTAAAATCAAATCTTTATTACTATTATCATATGAGTATTCTTTATCGCAATTACAATATAAATTATCACTGTATTTATTTTCATCAGTTCGTAATATTCTTATAGGAATTTTACTAAATATATTATGTTTATTACCNTTATCACACGAGCATTCAATTGTTTCTTTTTTGTTATTTATATCATATTTAATTTTAAATAAGTTTTCATTATTTTTTGTTTTAACATTTATATTATAAATACCATTNGTTTTATTATATAATTCTTTTTGTTTTCTACATCTTGATTTTTTTGATATTTTTTTATTAATTGAATCCCAATATATCAACATCGATATCATAATTAATAAGAATATAAATAATATATTTAGACTAATTTCATATATATTCCAATTTTTAGGCAAAAAAGCCTCATAAAATTCATTATTAATATAATTAATTTTATTGTTTAAATCTAATATATTTTTATCACTCATTAATTTATATTACTTTACTAATTAAATATATTTTTTATTATATATTATTTTAATACTTCATATATATAATTTTATATTATTTATATGTATCCTCGCATGTTTTTTTATCGACTTCTGTATCCGCTTCAGATACACAGTTGTTATATTTAAGTTCATTCATCTGTGATTGTTCATCTGCTGCATCGGTTTCGTGTTGGTTCCAGTTGGCCTCCTCATTCTCCTGCGCAGCTTTTAATATACTTCTAATTTCATCGACTACCCCACCAAAATCTGTAAATTCATCTTTATTATCTGTATGTATTTCACCGTTTTCTTGTGCTTTTTTTTTAGCATCTTCAGCCATTTTGCTAATAGAATATTGTAATTTTATATCATCTGATCCCAAATCTCTAAATGCATTTATTGCATTTCTAATTTCAAGTTCAGTTTTATCAATTTTGAGAACTTTTTGACTAAATTCCACCAACCAGTCTTCCATTAAAAGCCATAAATTATTACCATGACAATGTAAACCTTTTCTTCCAGATTTTTTAGCACATCCAAATAATCTATCGAACCAATTAAATACAGGCTTTTCGTTTCCTGGAAAAATACCAATTGCTTTCCAAACCCATTCCGCTGGCCACCAACCAAATGTTTTTTTAAAAAAATATAACATTATACATATACCAAACAAAAATGCCCATATTAATCCAGAAAACAATATAATATATGGGTGTAACTTTTGAAAATATTGATTAATAAGTTCATAAATAATGATTCCTGGAAATGCACGAGAACCATTATTCCCAATAATTGTATACATAAATATAACTAGCATCCATATAAATGAAAAAAATAGACCACCGAAAAAAACGAAAGACATAATGGTAAAAGCAAAATATATAAAGAAAAATAAACCTCTGCTTATTGGAAATGTTAAATAACTTAATATTGTAACCATTAATTCTTTTAAATTTAGTCCTTTATTTTCGTAACATTGTCCGTATAATATATTATATTCTGGATTTTCTAAACATTCTTTTGTTTCACCATTTTTAAGGTTTTCTATACATTCTTTTACCTTGTCAATGTTTTTATCAAATTTTTGTTTTTTTTCCATACATTCTTTATTCAATGCATTTTGCCCAATTGAATTTGCCAAATTTTCAGAATTTGTATTACAATCTTTTGTATATTTGTTGATTTTTTTATCTAATTCTTCATTCAAACACAATTGTAAACTAGCAACTTCATAATTTTTTAATGCATTAGAATAAGCATATTCATTTGAACTATTAAATGTTAGTTCGCACATTCTTTCATCTGCTTTAGTTTTTGTGGAGTTCATACAATCAATATATTTTTGTTCAGCAGATATATTGTCTTCGTATATTTTAATACTTTGTTCTTTACATTCTTTTTCATTCTTTTTATTATGCATACATTTTTGATATTCATGACTTGCTAATTTAGCTGGTGTATGATGATGTTCGTGTGTATATGTATCATCGTGATCCATATGAGTTGGTATAAATTCAAAGTTAGGAAGGAAATTGCTAATCATAATACTCTAAATATGATTTATATAAAATAATTATAAAATAATACCGTTGTTATCAATTTTAAAAGATTTAACATCTAAATCCAAAATAATGTTTGTATTATCTAAATAATTAATATTTTTTTCGTATAAACAAATTAATTCGTTGTATAACTTATCATTAGTTTCATTTTTTTCTAATTTTAATTTGGAAAAAAGCAAATCAAAATCTCTATAAAAATTATTGTTATTAATCATTAATTATAATTAATTAATGTAAATCATTTTTTTTATAATTAATGATATAAAAAAAACATTTGTTAATATTATATGCATATTGAAGATAATTTTGTTAAAAAATCTCCTGCATATTTTGGTAAAAAAGCAGGAGATTTTTCCATTGGGTATACAGATATTGGTTTTGATAATGATACATGGTGTGTAACAATAAAAAATAATAGATATGTGTGGATTAGAAAAACAGAAGACTATAATTTAATAAATAATGAAATTACAAAAAAAATATCATATCAATGCGTTAATAATATAAAAAAGAAAAAATATACAATATATAATGAATTTTTAGAAATTAAGATGAAACAGCTAAAAGGAACTAATTTAACTTTAACACCCAAGGAATTATTTGCTTTAGCTGTAAGCGAATGGCATATTATAAAAATAAATAAAGAAAAACTAGATAACTTTTTGTATCTATATAAAAAAAATGATTAATTAATTTATTATATATTCTTAAATGTTTGATATAACCATATCAAAAGAAAAAACATTAATTTTAATCGACGCTAGTTATTATGTTTTCTATAGATTTTTCGCAACATTAAAATGGTATAATATTCAAAAAAAAGAATTTACTGAAAATGAATTTAATAATTCGTTTTTAAAACATTTATCATCAGATTTAAAAAAAATAACTAAAAAATGGAAAACAAATACAGATAATGTTATATTTTGTTTAGATTGTGCAAGAAGTAAAATTTGGAGAAATGAGTATTTTAAAGAATATAAAAATGGTAGAGTTTTAAATATTAATTTTAATCAAAATATATTTAATATATTTTATAACTATTTGAAGGAAAAAAATTTAAATACTGCTAATTGTGATAAATTAGAAGCAGACGATGTAATTTATTTAACACATAAAGCAATTAAAAATAAGGTTGATAATATAGTAATTATTACAAATGATAATGATTATTTACAATTAATTACAAATAATACAGAAATTATTAATATGCAATTTAAAAATATTTTAAATAGAACTAAATTAACAACTTCGAAAAGCATTTTGATTTTTAAAGCATTATTAGGGGATAAAAGTGATAATATTCCAAAAATTTGCACAGGAATAAATAAAGAAAATGCTACTAAAATGGCGAATGATGAAGAAATGTTGAAAAATTGGTTAGATATAAATGATTTAAATGATAAATATAATTTTAATTTAAAATTAATATCATTTGAATATATTCCTTTAGAATTACAAAATAATTTTAAAAATTTATATAACCTTATTATCATATAATATAATCAATGTTGATAAATAATAAAGTTGTATAAAATGAAAAACTTAATAATACTTTATATATACGAATGATATTTAATAATTATAAATTTTATTTTGTTGTTAATTTATAATCATTAGTTTTATGAGTAAGAATATTTATTTCTATATATATAGAAGGGTTAACGATGCAATAGTATTTGTATTACATTGTATATGAAAATTATTTTCAAACATTTGATGTGTTGTTTAATAATTCTTTATAATAACTTCTTTTGCCTTCGCGTCTGGATTTTTGGAATTAATTGACCTTTTACATAAAATTGATAATGTGTTATATTTTTCATTTGTAAAGTTTTCACGCACTAAACTCACATCAGCATTACTTAACATTATTTTTTTATTTGTATCTGTTAAAATATGTATTAATTTAAATAAATTGTTATGGTTTTCTATGTTAAACCCATTTTCAGTATATCCCACAAATGAAGTATCTGTTTCGGGGGCATACGGGGGGTCGAGATATACAAAATCATTATGTTCTACAATTATTAGTGATGTATTAAAATCACAGCATTCAAATACTACATTTTGAATTAAATCATGTATTTCTTCTAAATGTTCTTTATTTATAATTTCTGGATTGTTATAGTGTCCATATGGAACATTAAATCCTTTTGGACCAACTCTAAAAATACCTCTAAAACAAGTTTTATTTAAGAATATAAACATGGCGGAACCCAATATACTTTTTTTATCAGTTAAGAATAATTTATTATATTCACTTCTTATCCAATAATAGTAATTTTCTTTTGCTATTTTTGCTTCAGCTATATTTTTTGGTGTTCTATTTATTTCTCCATTACCACATTCTTTAAAATCTGTAATAATAGTCTGTAGTATATCATATAATTCATTATAATGTGTTTGAATGTTTTTGTAGATATATATTAATGGTTCATTCAAATCATAGGCATATATATTACCATGTATCTTAATAATCCCACATTTTACATAAGATAATAAGGTTAATAAAACACTTCCCCCTCCTAAAAATGCTTCACGATAATTATTTATGTTAACTGGAAAATCCGTAATAAGTTTATCTATTATTTGGGTTTTTCCACCAACCCACTTTAAAATTGGTTTTGGGATATGTATTTTTTTTGTAGTGACATCTTTAACGAGTTTATTATCATAAACAATTTCAATATTGTTTATTATGTTAGTTGGTAAAGTTTTTTTAATTTCAACCACACACGGATTTTTTTTATTAGTATGTGTTGTATAGTGAGATTTTTGGTTAAAAACTTTTCCACATTTTTCACAATTGTATTTACCCATTTTTAGTTATATATATAACATAATATAATTAAATCATTTTTTAATATACCAAAAAATAACTAAATATAGTTATTCATTAGTATTGGTAGACCCATGAAGGAAATTTATTAACAAGCGATGGAAAAGAATTAATAATTAATAAAAAAATAAAATAAATTAAATTTTAAATCTAGAAAATAAAAGCAAAATAACATGTTAAATAAGTAAATTTATAAAAAAATGATATAAAAAAAATGAAATTACGACTAACATTTATGGCGAAACTTACAGTAAATGAAGTGAAACTATTATTGGAAAAAATCGATTGTTCTTTATTAAAAAAACCAGAGAAAGATAAGGGAAAAAGAGGTAAAATTCTTGAAAATGAACTTGGTATTCCTAATGGAACAAGTTTGACTGATTTAGAAGATGGTGAAATTAAATCTTATACAATAGGTGAAACGATAGCAGTAACTCAATTACATCATTGTTTAGAAGATATAATTGATAATAATATCGAATTTGAAAATACAAAAATATACAAAAAAATGGAATGTGTTATATATATTGGATATAATAGAAATGGAAATTATATAAATTGGAAAGTTGTTGATTTAAAAGATAATAATGAATATTGTAAAAAATTGAAGGAAGATTACGAGTATATTACTGAAAAAATAAAAATAGCATATGAAAATAAAAAAATGTTAACAACAATTACAGGACCAAATAATATACTACAAATTAGAACAAAAGCTTCTAAAAATATAAAAACTAATTCTTATCCTAAATTAATATATAATGGGTGCGAATTGAAAGATAAATACATGGCATTTTATATATGTGCTTCTTACGGTAAAGCATTATTTTCTTAAATAAATATCTTTATTTTCAATATGCATTATAAGTGATATAATATATTTAGAGATGTTTGTTAAATATATTGAATTTCTTTTTAGTAATATTACAATAATAATATAGTTTTCGTAATTTCATGACTATTAATTATAAATACACACGATGGATGCTGTAATATTTATATTTTTTTATTTTTTGGCTTAATTCATTATGAATTTTGCTTATCATTTCAGTAATACAATCAATAGATGTAGGTTTATCATTTGTTGATTTATATGTTCTTTTATCATTATTTAATATATTTTAATTACATTAAAATATATTAATTAAAACCTCGACAATACTTTTTCTTGTCGTAGTCTGAATACCAGCCACAGTAAAAAATCCTTCCATTGTATTCATAAAACCCATCGTCTCTATTTACATTATAATAAGTAACACCGCCTTCATCATTCATAGTAATTGTATAGTGAGGTGTAGAAGTGAAACCATTGGCGTAATTAGTTGTGGGAAGTGTTTTACATTCACTGCTTCCAGTCTGGTCCTGCCACTTGCCGCCAGTAACATAATTACCATCAGCGGAAAGAGTGGGAAGACATTGGTGACAAGTTATATCGGTATTATATGATTTTTCAATAATGTTGCTTGTAATATCCTCTTGACCATCGCGATATGTTCCTGCTGGACACTCTGATATTGTACCGCCAATACTCATACTATAACCAGCATTTAAGTGAGCGCTAATATTATGAGTTGTCGCAACATCTTCCCCTTTCTGAAGTGTAATACCTTCTGTGTCTGGTAGATCATTGATACAATATGATATACCGTTAGCATCTCTATGCCAAAGTGAATTGTCAGAGCATTTATTACATATATCCTCGTGTATGTTCTCATAACCATCTAGACAACGAACATAATTTGCTCCAACACCTACTTTTTGTCCTGCTAAATCAATACCGTCTGCTAAATCAAAAAGTGGATTTTCTTTAATCTCATAAAATTCTAAAGCTTTAATTAGTATTGAATTATAACGAGCATCCCAATTATTTAAAATAATAATTTTAATTGTTTGATAATGATAATAAATACCATCAGGATTAGGAGGAGTTATCATACATATTGTTGGATTTTGTCCTCCACGTTGCACACCTGAATTATTAAGTCCTTCAGTCACCGAAATTAAATCCCAACCTTCGCCTCGAGCTCCGTAAATTTCAATATCTTTTGGATTATACACCAAATTAGACCAATTAGAGCTGGATGGATTATAATAAGAATTACCAAATATATTAATTTTATGTAACCGATATGGTTTATCCATTGTAATTATTATTTCTAAATTTGTATTACTCGTACTCTGAAATCGGTAAAGAGTTGATCGTGAATACATTAAACTGGTTGTTGTTAATAATGTAGCTATATTTCGAGAGTAGGCGTCGTCGACCCATCCAATATTTGTATTAATTGCCCAATCATCCAATGTAAAATGATTACTTCTTCTATCAGCCGAATCGTGAAATCTTGTAAAAAAATCTGGATTAGTTATTTTACTAACGATATAACAATATGATATATCGTTAGTATCTCGATGCCAAAATGAATTGCCTGGGCATGTAACACATACATCTTCGCCTTTGTTCGCATAACCATCTAGACAGCGAACATAATTTTCTTCCCCTCGTTGTACAACACCGTCTTGTAAATCAAGACCGTGATCACTTATATATGTATTGTCACTTTTACCGGAATCTACGAATCCAACATTAGCAATACAACTA
>JGI24539J26755_10001701_pt1 | contig 10117 bp, 4 predicted proteins | sample NorSeaMetagenome_2_FD_26755 | JGI IMG/M metagenome (IMG submission 26755)
TACTGAAATTAATAGCACTCCATAGGTTTCAAACATACCTGTTGCTGTAAGTTCTCCTTCAGTTTCTAGTGTTTTAAATTTAGCTCCCATGAATCGTTTCAGCTTTGACTTTACATACACATTAGACGCTACATCTTTAGGTGCATGAATTTTGGGTTTCATTGCCAAACGCTTCAATTCATCTGAAGTAACACCAAAACCTGTCATTGGAAAGTTTTTAAATCCAAGGTTTAATGCTGCTGATTTATTTGAGACTGTAAAATTGCCATGTTCATGTTGAGGCTCTGTAAAAAGAACATTCCCATACAAACTACCAGAATCATCTTGTGTCTGTTGTTGTACTCCACTAGCAGGAACAACTTCTTTAGCATCTGGGTTGTGAATAAAATTATTATTTCGTGTTCCTCCCCAAAGCTTCGGGTTACTAGATTTGTACGTTGTTCCTCCCCAAAGAATGTTTTTTTCAAAAATATCATGAGTTGGTTTAGGGTATGGTACATTACAAGTATATCCTCTTCCAAGGATTACATTATTAGTAACAACACGATGATATCCTTCGCGTGTTTTTATACCTCCTGATAGACTTATATTATTGTATATTTCATAATTAGTAGAGCCATCATCTAAATCAATATCCCAACCATGATCACATTGCATTCTATTATTTCGAATAATAGTTGTTTGATAAGCATCCCACAAAGGAGCATTTGGATACTTTTCTATATAATTACTAATCATTGGCTTTCCATTTTTATCTTTTAAATCGGGTCCTGATGGTCCAGCTCTAAACCAGTAACGATCTCTTCCCCAAGAGTTAAAAGCACCATGATCGTGTGTTTCTAGTACGGTTTCAAAACAGTCGTTCCATTCTATGATATGACCACCCCAAGTTCCGTCACAAATATTAATTGCTGCTCTTGGCGTATGACTAATTGTATTGTGACGAAGTGTAATTCTTGATGACATAGATATATTAATTCCTGAGGCTTGTTTTTCAAAACGACCACAACGCATCATTAAATTATCTTCAACAATACAATCTGCTGGATAATCTTCTGATTTTGGTCCAATAGTAGTATCTATTTCATCTAATGCTGGCGGAAGATGGTGAAAACTAAATGAAGGATCACGAACCGCAGCAAATGAACCCACCAAGTTAACATCCGTAGAGCCATTATTTTGAAAAAGGTTTCCTTTGATTTTTATATTTCGATTATAGCTATCTATAAATACAGCATTTCCTCCCAACTCTTCAAAAGAACAATTATTAACAACAATATTCTCTGTTCCACGTATATGGATAGCTCCTCCGCGATATACACACCAATCACTTCTTAGTAAAGGTTCAATAGTCTCTTTTAAAGTTCTTTTTGTACCTGTAAAATGAATGCCAGTAATCTGAATATTTTTAACAGGATTCGTAGTTTCGTAATTTTTAACAACTGTTTTTTTAAGCGCATTTCCACTTTTAAGAATGGTCATTTCTGCAACTGGTAGTTTATAGTCTCCATAAATGTTGATAAGGTGCTTAATTTGAAGTACAGCTTCAATCTTTATCTCATTAAGATTCATATTAGCTTCTGGCATATAATATAACCACCCATCATCAGTATTATGATACCATTCTCCTGGAGCATCTAGTTCTTCAAAAACGTTTTCTATCATTCGATACCCTTTGTGAGGAGGTGCAGATCTGTTATTTTGCCAACCACCTTTATAGATTAGTTTTCCGTTTTTATCTTTACCAGAAACAAAATAATGCTGACTACCCCAAAGACCTCTGTGCATACCATTTAAAATTGCGCCAGCAGGATTTTTCCATTCAGCAGCTTTTTTAGCGTCCCACGCATCTGGAGTAGCTCCTGAAAAAGGAACTGTTCCGGCTTTTTTTCCACGTACAGAAGGGTCTCCATCCGTAGGTACAAATCCTGCATTAAAATTAGGGTATCTTGCCATATACTGTCTTTTATGATTCACAAAAAGCTGATCTATTGCATTTAAATCGCAAACATTAGTTCTATAGATACCGTTTTTAAATACTTCCCATTTAGAGGTAATTAATTGTGCTCCAGTAATTACTACCTCTTCATTTTTAGCAGCAGCATACATAACAGGAAATTGCTTACTACCACTATCTTCTGTTGTGATTTTTAGAGGTGTACTTAACCTGTAAATTCCTTGATGAATAATTATTTTACAGGATTCTTTACCTAAACGTCCACTAGCTCTTAATTTTTTTTGAGCTGCTTCTATAGTTAACAAAGGTTTAGATTTAGTTCCTTTATTAGAATCCGAACCGTTTGGAGCGACATGGATATCCAATGCATATATTGGTATAAAGGATAGTACTAATAATAAAGTAATTAATTTTTTACCTTGCTTTATCTTCTGCATATATATTTACTTTTCTATCATTTTCTTGACATTTCCCAGGTGTACTTCTTCCTTTGTCTACATAAGATTGAAGTAATTTAGTTAATTCTTCTACTTTTTTAGGATATTTATCATACAAATTCGTTGTCTCTGCGATGTCATTTGATAAATCAAACAATTGCACACTAGGTGATCCTTTTGGAGCTTTACCAGCTCTTGGAGTACTCCAACCACCAGATCCAGGACAAAGCGCTAACTTCCAATTTCCTTGTCTAATAGCAAAAGAACCATTAATACTATGACTAATAATGTCTTCTCTATTTGTTTTCTTTGGATTACTTAACGTTGATAAAAAAGAAATGGCATCTACTCCTGATGCTTCATCTAATTTTACACCTGTAATATCGGAACAGGTAGCTATAAAATCTGTCAAACATGTTAGTCTACCTGTTTGTGTCCCTGCTTCTATAACTTCTGGCCAACGAACAATTAAAGGAACTCGATGTCCACCTTCATAAATATCTGCTTTATTTCCTCTTAAATTTCCATTCGGTGAATGTCCTTTTTTTATTAGATTAGGAATTTTTGCCGCAGGCGAACAACCATTATCCGTAGAAAATACAACAATAGTATTTTCAGTTAAATTATGTTTATCAAGTGCATTTAAAACTTCTCCTACAACCCAATCTGTTTCCATTAAAAAATCGCCATAAGCACCAAGCTTAGATTTACCTCTCCATTTTTCACTAGGCACAATAGGCGTATGCGGAGAACTTAATGGTAAATATAAAAAGAACGGTTCTTTTTCTTCAGCTCTCTCATTTATATAATCTACTGATTTTTCTGCAAAATCTTGTAAACAATTACCCGCTTTAAAATTTGGAGCAGCAGGTCCTTTTCGACCACGAATGTTTGGGTCTTTCATAACAGAAGGGATTTCTGTCACTTTTTCATTTTCAATATATACATAAGGAGGCATATCTAAAGATGCTGCGATTCCGTAAAAATAATCAAAACCATTACTTGTTGGCGTTATAGCAGGTTTTGTATAATCGATATTCCATCCGCCACCTATTTGCCATTTTTCTTTTTTGAAATTGGGTACTAACTCCCAATCGATACCTAAATGCCATTTACCAATAATAGCTGTATGATACCCAGCTTCCTTTAACAAACTTGCTACAGTTGTTTCCTCTTTTTTAAGCAACGGTTTTGTAGTGGGTTTAGCAATTACACCTTTAGACAAAGTTGAACGCCAATTATAGCGCCCTGTTAAAAGTGAATAACGAGACGGCGTACAAACAGAAGATGACGTATGTGCATCCGTAAAACGAATTCCTTCTGTTGCCATTCGATCTAAGTGTGGTGTGGCAGCTTTACCTGTAGTATGAGAAACGTCCCCTATTCCCATATCATCAGCAAAAATAAATATGATATTGGGGCGACTTGTGTCTGCTTTTTGTGCCAATAAATTTTGACTCAAAATTAAAACAACAACAGTAATTATAGCTTTATACATTTTGTACTGGTTTAGATATTGTAAAAATATAATATATCATTAATAGGTATTTTCTCAAATCCCTTTTTTTGTTGCTCTAATTGAACCAAGATACCTTTTTAGTGCATTTTTAGCGTTTTTTTTACATATCTGTTTGATAATAAAAACACATTTAGTTATTGGAATTACTATTAAAATGAAGTTCGCTTTTATTATTTAATTTTTAATAACCCGTTGTGCATTTTGATGTAAAAATTAACCAAAATGTCAGTTCGAGTGGTCACGCTTTTTCGCGTGATTGTATCGAGAACTATTTAAAAAACTAAAATTCTTATTCTCGATACAAATTTTACTCATTTCAATCGTAAAATTCATTCGAATTGACAGAATTTTATCAAAATGCACAACGGGTTTTTAATACGTTCGTGCTTACTTTAGAATAAGTTAATCATATAGCTGTCTACTATATATTAATCAAATGCAGAATTACAGAAAGTAATTGCAAGATTAGAGAATGACTTTCATTCCTTTTATAAAGTATATTTGTAATATATTTTATAAATCAAAAATTATAATTATCGATGCTTCGTTTAAAATTAAAGATTCTCTTACTTTCTATTTTTGTTCTTTTCTCGAGTCCATTTTTTTCACAGGAAAATCAAGTTGATTTTAAAGTTGATTATGAAGCTTTTTTATCTAAACACGACATGCTTTGGGAACTAGTTCCTGACAAATGGCAAACAGCACCTTATTCAGGTAATGGAAATGTTGGTTTCTTATTATATCAAGATGCAGAAGAAAAAGACAATGTAATCTCATTACATATTGGGCGACATGATTATTACGATCATAGAGAAGCAAAAACTAAAGCCGAAGAAATGCTTTGGATTAAACGTGGTAGATTACCATTAGGCCATTTTAAGTTAAGCTCTAAAGGGAAAATAACAGCTGTTGACATGCGTTTAGACTTATGGAATGCAACATTAACAGGTACCATTAAAACATCTAAAGGAAGTTATAAAATTAAAGGTTTTACACATAGTACAAATGATGTTATCTATTTTGAAACGGATACAAAAGATGAAAATATAGAAATCACTTGGCACGCCGAAGATCCTATTCCACCAGTTTACGAAGTTTTAAAAAAAGGTGGAGGGCCAAAAGGTGGCACTTGGGATAAAATGAGAGCTGTAACTTTAGAAATGCCACCAAAACCGACTTTAAGTAAGAAAAATGGTTATAACTTTTGTTATCAACCTTTATTTGACAACAGAGGAGAAACCACAACTGGCTGGAAAACAACGGGAAATTCCTCCCAAAAACAACAGTTAATAGCAAGTGTTCATCATAGTTATCCAGAACACAATTCATTAGAAATTACTACTAATAATTTAGAAGTTGGAGAGCAACTTATCAAAGAAAATAATTTTATTTCATCCCATCAAAAATGGTGGCACAACTATTATCCTTTGAGTTTTTTAACCATCAATGATGCAGAAAAAGAATCATTCTATTGGATACAAATGTATAAATTAGGGTCTGCTTCTAGAGGAAATGGACCTATTTTAGATTTAATGGGACCTTGGTACAATAGAACTTTTTGGCCAATGGTTTGGGGAGATTTAAATGTGCAATTAATTTATTGGACACATTTAACAGCAAATAGAATGTCTATTGGTGAATCTTTACCAAATAATATTGATAAATATGCTAAAAATCTAGAAGGAAACACGCCAAAACAATGGAAAAATAGCGCTGCTGTTGCTGCTTTAATGCCTCAAGATTTAATAGCTTTTAATGGTGCAAAAGTACCCGATATGTTGGCATGGATATTAAACGATTATTGGTTGCATTGCCAATTTGCTGGTGATGATATTAGAATGCGAGATAAACTATTTCCTATTTTAAAAAAGACCGTAAATAGTTATTTGAATTATATTAAAGATAATCCTGTAGATGCTAAGGATGGCAAAATTCATATTAAATATAGTTGGTCACCAGAATACAAACCAGGTCGTGGTCAAGATATTAATTTCACGTTGGCATTAATTAGGTGGAGTTGTCAAACTCTTATTGATATTGATGAAAAGCATCAAATAAACGATCCTCTTAAAAAAGAATGGAAACATTTATTAAACAATTTAGTTGATTTTCAAATTGATAAAAACGGATTGATGGTAGGAAAAGATAGACCTTTTGCAAACCCTCACAGACATTATTCGCATCTATTAGCCTTTTATCCATTAATGGTTATTACTCCAGAAAAAGAGGCTGATAAAAAATTATTGAGAACTTCTTTAGATCATTGGTTAGATGTTACTTTTAATAGTGGTAAAAAAATTAAAGCAATGCCAGTAACTGGTTATACGGCAACTGGAGCATCTTCAATGTACGCTAATTTAGGCGATGCGGAAAAGGCGTATTATTATCTCGATTTTTTAATTAAACACAAGAATATTTCATCTACGACTATGTATTCAGAAGGAAAAATAAATCCTGTGATTGAAAGTCCTTTATCATTTGCTACAAGTTTACATGATATGATGCTTCAAAGTTGGGGCGGAAAAATAAATGTATTTCCTGCAAGTCCAAAAAAGTGGAAAGATGTTTCATTTCATAATTTAAGAACACAAGGTGCTTTTTTGGTGAGTGCGAAAAAAATAAAAGGTACAACCGAGTTTGTCTCCATAAAAAGTTTGAAAGGAAATGTATGTACTGTAAAAGTTGATTTTGAAAATCCGCAATTTTATATCAACGGAAAATGTATCTCAGTAAAACAAGATAAAAATGGGGCTTACGCCATTAATTTAAAGAAAAATGAATCTGTTATTATTACATCTAAATCGTTACAAAAAACAGATTTAACAATTAAAGAAAACCCAAAAACCGAAGAAGAACAAAATCTATTTGGTTATGGTAAAAAAACAAAACGACTACCAGGTCATACATATTACAGTTCTTATTAAATTTAGTTATGAAAATAATCTTATACAATCTATTTATTATTTCTTCTTTTGTGTCATGCGCTACAGTAGCACAAACTGACAAAGAGCAACAAAAGAAACCCAACATTATTTTTGTTTTTTCAGACGATCAAAGATTCAACTCTTTAAGCATGACTGGAGACGCGGTAACGCAAACTCCAAATATTGATCAATTAGCTAAAGAAGGTGTGTTTTTTAACAACACTTATATTACAAGTCCTATTTGCGGACCAAGTAGAGCAAATATATTTACAGGACAGTGGGAACGAAAAAATAAAATTGGATTTACTTCTATTTCTAACAATATAATTTCCGAAAAGGTATACCAAGATAGTTGGCAAGTACAGTTGAAAAAAGCTGGATATTCAACCGCTTTTATTGGGAAACACCACACCAAAATTGGAGATAGAAGAAACACACCGCTAAATAAAAATACTGACTTTGCTTATTATGGTAATGGTCATTTAGGTTTTTATCCTGCAAAAAGACACAAACAGTTTGCAAACCTTAAAAACAAAACACAAATAGAAGGATTGTTAGAAGCTACCAAAGCTTATTTATCACAAGATAATACCTATGATTATTTTTATGAAAATGCGAATCCATCAATTAAAAATCAACTTAAAAAAAGAGATCCTAATAAGCCTTTTTCTGCATGGATTAATTTAAATCTGCCACATGCGTCTAGTATTGGCGGTATGGGATCAAAACCTGCAGATCCAGAATATTACAAAACGGGTTACGATGATGTAAAGCATAAAATTGAATTACCAGATGGATATCCTCAAAATATTAGTTTGCCAGAAAATGTATATGCTACTAAAGATTTAATGAAGTATTATGTGACTGCTAAAAAAGGGAAACTATTAAATGAGAAATTAAAAATGATTCGTGCTGTGCATGCGATTGATTTAATGCTAGGAAATTTACGTACGTTTTTAAAAGAAATCGGAGAAGACAAAAATACGATTATTGTGTTTTGTTCAGACAATGGCTTGTTTTTAGGCGAACACGGTTTAGGTGGTAAAACTATTTTATATGATGAATCTGTCCATGTTCCAATGATTGTTTATTCGCCTTTTTTCACTGACAAAATAAAAGGAAAAACGTTAGATGATTTAGTGGTAGGACAAGATATTCCTGCAACTATTTTAGAAATGTGCGGTGTAAAAACACCAACATCGTATCAAGGAAAAAGCATACTTCCATTAATAGCAGGCGAAAATAAAAACTGGAGAGAAGACATCTTTTTAGAAAATTTATTTACCGATCAAGGCTATCCAAGACAAGAAGGTGTAAGAAGTAAACAGTATAAATACATTCGTTCATTTAGTAAAGAAAACGACCGAAATAAATATGTTCCAAATCAATCTGTTGAGACAAATGAGAAACCCATTTATGAAGAACTATTTGATATTATAAAAGACCCTAAAGAACAAAATAACTTAGTTGGAAACAAAGACTATAGTAAGGTTTTAAAGGAATACAGACTAAGATGTAAAACCCTTGTGTCTGAGCTTAATTGATTTTATAGATTCAAGAATCACATTTACTAAAAACAATAAAAATGAAAAATGCGGGAGCGCTGTACCTTTAGATAAAAGGAAAGAAATTGAACCTCGTTATTCCCTATAATTAAATATTTCAACAATTACCAGATGTGAATAATAAAATATAATAAACAAGTAGAGCAAAAATATGTTAGATTAATGAAAGAAAACTAAGTTGTTCTCTTCTATCTTTGGATAATAAATTATTGGAACTTTTAGATTTAATTGGAATTATGTTAAATAAAATTATTTTAGCAATTATCATAAGCTTTACCTTTTTTTTGAATCAAAATATATTGGCTCAAAAGAAAAAAAATGAAAGCCGTCCAAATGTCATTTTAATAATGGCTGATGATGTGAGTTGGAATTGTTTTGGTACTTACGGAGCTCAAGATTACGAAACACCTAACATTGATGCTTTAGCCTCCAAAGGAGTGAAATTTAACCATTGTTATTCTACACCAATTTGTACACCTTCTAGGGTAAAAATAATGACAGGACAATACAATTTCAGGAATTACACTCATTTTGGATACCTAAACCCTAAAGATAAAACATTTGGTCATTTAATGAAAGATGCAGGGTATAAAACAGCTATTGCAGGTAAATGGCAATTAAATGGATTGTATCATAAAGCTGAAGGAAGCTTAGACGCTAATAGACCACAAAAAGCTGGTTTTGATGAATCTTATCTATGGCAAGTAACATCAGCAAAAAAAGGAATGAAAGGCGGAGGAGAACGTTTTTGGAGTCCACCTTNAGAGCGCAATGGGAAAATGGTTAGTGTAAAAGAGAATAATGGAAAATATGGTCCTGATCTTATGTCAGACTTTATCTGTGATTTTATTGAAGAGAACAAAAACGAACCTTTTTTTGTGTATTATCCTACTGTTTTGGTGCATAGCCCTTTTGTGCCTACACCAGAAACAATTGGTAATAGACCTAGAGATCAGAAAGCAAACAGAGCTCCTAGAGATAGAAACTTAAAAAAAGCCAATTATGTGGCTATGGTAAATTATTTGGATAAAATTGTTGGTAAAATTGTACAAAAAGTCAAAGATGAAGGGCTGCTTGAAAATACCATTATTTTATTTACATCCGATAATGGGACAGAATCAATAACATCTAATTGGAATGGACAAAAGATAAAAGGGGCTAAAGGAAAAACAGTAGACATGGGAACACGTGTACCACTAATAGCTTATTGGAAAGGACATACTCCAAAGGGAGTGGAAAGTGAAGATTTAATTGATTTTACAGATTTCTATACAACCTTTGCTGATGCTTCTTCATTAAAAATGACAGACAAAGACCCTATTGACGGGCGCAGTTTTTTACCACAATTACAAGGTGAATCGGGGAAGCCAAGAGATTGGGTGTTTTGGCATTATCAACCTTACTGGGGGAAAATCGGCAAATATAAAGGTGCTCAATTCGTAAGAAACCAAGAATATAAGCTGTATCGTAATGGCGAAATGTATCATATACCTAGTGATATTCATGAAAAGAAGAATCTACTTTTAGAAAAAAATAGTACTGTCGTTAAAAACACAAAAGAAAATCTTCAAAAAGTTTTGGATCAAGCTCCTCCTGCTCCTTCAGTTGATGAAAGTAGAGAGTCTATTGAGAGGCCTCTATATCCTGATTGGAAAAGTATTGTGAATCCAAATGATTAAAATAAGAATAACTTCATTTGTTGCATTTTTTTTACA
>JGI24539J26755_10001708_pt1 | contig 10095 bp, 7 predicted proteins | sample NorSeaMetagenome_2_FD_26755 | JGI IMG/M metagenome (IMG submission 26755)
CACCCGACACTTGGTTCGGCATTCGGCGACCAAAATCCCATAGTTAGTTATGATTTTATAGGACAGATTATAAATAACGCACCTGACTCATACGGATATACCGCCAATAGTTTTGATTTAATAAAAGTTACATCAGCAGGACAAATAGTATATGGAAGTAGTGCTGTTAATAAAAAAGGCGAACCGGGAATTACTGGTGGAACGACTTTATTGATTACTTCAAGTGCGTTTATATTTAGTGATACAAATTCAGGTTGTTTTAGTTTTTTTCATAGACCTGATACAAGTAATACAGCAAGTGATAATCATAGAATCATAGAGGTACAAAATGGAAGCGGTTTAAATATTTTACATTTTGATTTGGAATATATCAATAATGTTGCGACATATAAAATGACTCTCACAGACCAAACTAATAGTGCTAATACATTTACAACTACTTTCAATAATAGCGACAACGAAATATACTTTGGTAATGATAACAGTATAGTATTATTTTATGATTTCCCTAATTATCACTGGTATATTAATGGTAGATTTCATGGGAGTATAATAAATCCCGCATTTTCTAGTATACAACCCATTAATTTAGTAAGATTAAAATTTGATTTAAATGTTTATAATAATAAATGCTGTATTTATGAAGTTAAAGTTTATCCTAGAATTATATTTAAAGATGGAACAACATCAGCAGATTTAGATTTTAATTATCGTCGTGCTAGTGAAGTTAGTGAAATGTATCGTATTGAAACTTTATTAACTGGTGGATTTATTATTAAGGAAGCTTCGGGAATTACAGAAACAAAAACAAGAGCTATAAGCAATACACGAAGAGTGAAAGTATTAGAAACAAGTTCAGGAGGTGGTGGAACATCAACGAATACCCGAGATTTAACAGCATTTAGCAATGATACTTTAAATATACCTCATAGGGAAATATTAGATTTTAAACATTTTATTACAGGTTCATCATCTTTCTCAATACAGGTTAAAGGCCGAAGCACAACGGAATTAGGAGAAATAAGTAGATTATCTACTTATGATGGGGAAGATGGTCTTTATAATACGACATTGGGATATTTAGACCCGCCATATCCTTCATATTTATATAATTTTACTGATACTAATTTAACACCAACCGATGGTGTATATTTTCAACAATCGCAAACTTGGGTATCAGGTCAAGCACAATCATCCCAAAGTTTTGCTAATATATTTTACTGGTATGCTCTTTCGGGTGACATATTAAAATATACGGGTGCTAATGGATTATGGGGTATATATTATGTGGATTATAAAGATATTAATGTAGTGGGACAAGGTCAAGCTACACCAGTATTAGCAGATTTAACATTAATACAACTACTAAATGATGGCGATGAGTTTGTATGTGATGGTAAAAAATACAATATACCTGATTATCAAATATTCTTAATGTATAATAATGATTTTAATAGGAAGATTTTATTAAATATTGAATACCCTGATGTATATATTAAGACCATACGGATGGGTGGTAATTTACAATTAGAAGCAAATAGGAATATTGGGTCATCATTAGAACCTATGAAAATGAATACATCATTATTTGAAAATTTTAGAGTAATTTATAACAGAATATTCGCTAATGATATTGGAATTCCTTATTCTATGACAAAATATAGTTCATTATCAGGAAGACCTGCTAATCCACAAGATTATTATAAATGGAGTTGGACGATGCAATATAATACCATATATCAGTTATACGAGAGTGGAGACCATTTTACACAAGGACAATATTACCAAGACTGCGAAAGCGATATGACTGGTAATTTGACAGAAGGTATATTAGTTAATCGTATTGATAATTTAAAAACTCCGCAACAATTTCCTATAACAGGACTACCCCCACTAGTAGACCAAAATTTTAATTTTGTAATTGATAGTTTAGATTATGCAGGGAATCAAATATTATGGTCGGGCACTGATAGGGTAAATACATATAGCTCTCAGGTTATTACTCAATTTGAGTTTTATTTTGATGATGTTATAAAAGTAACATTATCAGCTAACGCCATCGCACAATACAATGCTAATCCAACTAACTTTTTCATATTCACATTTTATATACCAATGGAACATCCTGACCCAAATACCGGTTTATCTCAATTTATATCTAATACAGCACCACAATATAGTTTAAAACTTTTAAAGATAGGTAATAGCTCATATAACTTGCAATGGTTTCAATATACTAATACTAATATCACATTTAATTTACAAAATATAGTGGATTATACTAATACAGAATGGTTGCCGACCGATGAATATATTTTGAAATATTTTCCACATAGCAATACATACGAATATCATCGTAATTTTTGGGCGGAACAAGTTGGAACTTCAACATCATCTGTAATTCCAGCAGGTAGTTTTGCTACTAAAACTACAACTAAACAAATTTCAAGTAGGCGTACTTTATCATCGGCCGTACCAATAAGCAAGGTAGCACAGGCTACTACTTATAGTGTTTTCAATGGTGAAACTGAATTTAATAGCGATATCTTTTTAGAAAAGGTTAATGAAGATATTGGTGTTAAATTTAGTATATATAATAATACTAATAAACAAGACCCCACAACATCCGCCGATAATACAAAGGATTCTTCAAGTATTATTTTAGAAGACTCAATAACTAATAAAGCATGGGTATTTAAAAGAGACCCTTTAAATGAAGATTTAGCAAACGCAGTAACTATTTTTAAACATGGAAATGTAGATAAATTAACAATAGGGAATAGTGGTATAACTTGTAGTGATAATATAACAGCACCAAACATTACAGCAATATTTAATGACATTACTTTTACAAATCCAACAAATCTTATATTTTCTAAAAATATTGAATTACCTAATGGTGATGTTATTAGTTCACTAGTATCAGGACCAACAGGGGCAACTGGACCACAAGGAATACAGGGTGTAGCAGGTAATGATGGAGCAGATGGAGCAGACGGAAATGATGGGACACAGGGAATACAAGGAATACAAGGCGTAGCGGGGAATGATGGAGCAGATGGAGCAGATGGAGCAACGGGGGCAACTGGACCACAAGGAATACAAGGCGTAGCGGGGAATGATGGAGCAGATGGAGCAGACGGAAATGATGGGGCACAGGGAATACAAGGAATACAAGGCGTAGCGGGTAATGATGGTGTGGACGGGGCAGATGGAGCAACGGGGGCAACTGGACCACAAGGAATACAGGGTGTAGCGGGGAATGATGGAGCAGATGGAGCAGATGGAGCAACGGGGGCAACTGGACCACAAGGAATACAAGGAATAGCTGGTAATGATGGAGCAGATGGAGCAGATGGGGCAGATGGGGCAGATGGAGCAACAGGACCAACAGGACCACAAGGACCACAAGGAGTAGCAGGAACAAACGGAACAAATTATTTAAATGCGAATAGTATTGGTTATGGATTAGGGACAACAAATCCAACAGGGTTTTTACACCTTGCAAAATCAAGCGGAGCTTGCACCCTACATTTAGAAGCTTCTGCTGGTAATCAAGATTCTCGTATCAATATGTATGAGTTTACTAATTTAAATCAATATGGAGCATCACTTTTATATCAAGGTTCTACTAATAAATTCCATATCAATATGTACGACAATTATACGGAAAGAAAAGCTATCACAATATTACGATCAAATGGTAATGTAGGTATTGATAATGATAATCCTTATTATAAATTGGGCGTTAATGGGATCATCTACTGTGAAGGGATCATTAGCGGGAGTGCAGTTAATGCTAGCGATGGTAGTATTGAAATTGGGAAAAATAACGGATCAGGTGGTAATAGGAAAATGAAACTACATTACAATTCAAGTTTTGAAATGTGTATAAGTGATGCTGGTAATAATTCATCAAGCACGATTACAACTCCTTTTAAAATAGCATATAGTGCACCAGCAGATAGTCTAGTTATAAATGGAAGCGGGGATGCAACAATTCATAATAAGTTAAAGTTTACTAATGGAACAGTTATATCGCACGGTTTAGTATGTTTTAAAGTAAGACCAAATACCACAGGTGACATTGCATTAGCTAGTCAATATGTTACACCAAGTAGTCAATTTAGTTCAGGGAATATTATTTATAATGTTGGTACTTTTACTATTGATTCAAGCGGAAGAATTGTTATACCTATAACAGGATATTACCAAATCCATGTAAATGCATATTACGAATGTACGACCGGTGATCGGGCAAGTATGCTTACCACATACGCTATAAACGGTGTACGGCAAACGAACGACTTTGCTGGTGGAACATATATTCGTTTTAACTCGGGAGATAGGGGTTCTCGTAACAATAACGGTACATTTTTACAGTACTTTACAGCTGGTGATAATTTTGTATTAGTTCACTATGAAACGGCAGATTCAACCAATATTAGATTGCTTGGAACTAATTCTACCGTCAATTTTGTAAAAGTAGGTTAAAAAAACTATATAAACTTTTAAATATTAAAAAAAATAAAATAAGTATGTTAAATATACATGAAAAAAAAATAAATAAATATAATAAAGATCCAATATATAGGGAAAAAATGAAAAAATATGCTTTAAGTATGTATTATCTACGAAAAGCTGAACGGGAAACAGAAGAGGAACTTGAAAAATATATTTTGGATTATATTAATTCATAATTATACAGCTAAAAATTTATCATAATCTTCTTGATTTACTAACCATATTTTAATGTTTTTATCCCATCTCATTGAAGGAAGAAGAGGTTTAAAAAATTCTTTATCATCATAGTTAATTGCAATTTTAAAACATTTATAAGGTTTTAAATTTTCAGGTAAATCACCATCTAAACTTGGGAAATACCATATTTTTTCAACCATATCCCATTTAACACCGATTTTTTTAAACTCAGGGTTTTTTTCATAAGGAAAAAGTAACCTAACTTTTTGCTTGTTTGGAGTAGGTTTTATTGTATTATGTATGTCTGTTTGAGTTAAATCCGCCATTCTATTATACTATATATTAAGAAAATAATTTTATAAAAATATCCGCATATTTTAGAATGCCTGATAATATTCATTATATATATTGTGATTATTGTAAAAGATATTATATAGATATTTTCTTTGAATATCATANAAATATTCATAAATATATGCGTTATAATACATTGGAAAAATATAATATATTGTTATAATAAGTAATGAGAAATTATACTAAATCTTGTATATATATCTTAGTTAATAATTTTGATACAGAAAAAAGAATGGTATACATTGGTACGACTTCAAATTGGTCTGTTAGAAAATATCAACATAAAAGAAGATGTAATGATTCAACTGATAAAGGACATAATAGTAAAATTTACCGATATATCCGTAAATTTGGAGGTTGGAATAATTGGAATATGATTAAATTAGAAGATTATCCTTGTGATAATTCGGTGGATTTACTTGAAAGAGAACGATATTATATACATTACTATAATGCAAAATTAAATACTCAAAAATAAAAAAATGATTCTTATATATGTAAAAAACGATATAAGAATATCTTATATATTAATAGATAATATAAGAAATGTCGGCGGATATTAAAACTCAAAAAATTAGAATCAAAGATTTAACGGAAGAAGAAAAAAAAGATAGAAAAAGAACTCTTCATAGAGAATACATGGCTAGAAGACGAGCAGAAGATCCTGAATTTTTATTAAAACAAAGAGAATATTGTAAAGCATATTCTAAAACTGAAAAGAATCGTGAAAAGCAGAGAGAAAAGGAAAAAGGAAGAAGCGAATATAAACATTATTGGTATTTGCAGAAAAAAAGCAAAATTCAAGAATTAGAATCAAAAATTGTAGAACTCCAAGCGAAAATAACGGAGTAAATGATAAAAATTGATTATTATTTTTTTTTATATCTCAAATAATATAATTTATCTATCTCTTCTCGCTTTCTCATACCAAAAAATATATTTTTTATGTTTGTTAAAAAGACTTAAAGGCATCATCGCAATATTATATAATAACATAATATAAAAAAAATAATTATGCAAAGCATACTTGTCTTTTAAAATCGTCCATCACATTAATAGTATAATTTTTATTATGTTTGATTGTAAATGCTGACCCGCCACAGGTTAAATCAAATTCAATTTTATTACCATTATACATTTGTTTATATAAATCATATACATTAATTTTATTTTGTTTACAATAATATTCAACAACTTTACTAGGGATTCCTTTCATTCTAAAATGATACCCTTCAACTTTATTACCATCGTCATCTTCACCAATTAATTTATCAATATAACTTTTTTTTCCTAAAAATATACTATCAGTTGCAACAATATTTTTATCTGCCCCTTTTAATTCAAAATCACTATGGAACTGACCTAAATTATTACCAATTAATTCTGTTTTATATTTTTCTTTAAATTTTTCTTCTAGTATCTTAATATCTCTATCTTCAATATGAATACTATCAGTATCTTGATAATAAATATTTAATTGATTATCTTCTGCTAAACAAATGACTTCATTCATAATTCTTTTAGACATACTTAATATTTCTACACCAACATGACATCTATTAAAATGGTCTGTCATAGTTGAACCAATTGTGACTTTAAATTTTTTACCATCATCATAATCAACCCAACTTTTAACCTTATTATAATTTTTTGATAAAAATATATCAAAATCTTTTCTTGTATCAAATATTCTTGTATCAGTATCGTGAGATTTTTGAATTGCCTTACCATATCCGGAATTCATTATAAGTTTATATATCAATTGACCTATATTTTTCTCTTTTTTAAGTTGTAATCTTTTATCAAATATAAATCTAATAACATCGTTAATTTTATCATTGAAACCCTCATCAAAATAGTAACCTTTAATTATTTCAAACTCAACATCTTGAAACTTGATTAAATCTTCTAATCCGTTTTTATCAATATATATTATTTCACCAATCAAATCATTAGTGAAATTTCTTACGCCTTTATCAATATCAATATAACTACAAAGTGCAAATTTTCTTTTAATACCAATCTTTTTAATCTTAATTTGAACGAAATAACCATCATAATTTTTAACTACATTATAATCTAAATTAGTTAAAACCTTTGGTAATCCTTTTAGAAATCCATTAATTCTATTCATTGCACTTGGATATAAACTGACAGCATCAAAATCATTAATTTTTACATTTTCTTTGATGTTTTTTTTATTTTCGCAACACATGGTTCTACCACCAACAATACAATTTTGTATAAATTGTCTTGGTTGACCTGCTAATTCATATACACCATCATAACAACCTTTAATGATGAAATATTTATCAGCTAGTGTAGGAATAGTTAAAATTTTATTAACATCAATATTGAAATGACTTATACAATTATCTCTAAAAATATTATATCCATCTCTTAGTAGTTCAACATCAATCTCACAATATTTACGAGCATATTCAATCATATCTATCTTATCATCTTTAAATAAATCCCATTTATTGACATTTTCATCAAAAATTTCTTTATCTTTTTCATTATCAATATAATCTAATACTGCATCGTATTCAATATATCTCAAATCAATATTATCACCAGTATATAGATCATAAGGCATGAATTCTTTTTGATAAGATAATTTAAATGCTTTTGGAAATTCGCTCAATTTCATAGCAATAAGTCTTACACTATCTTTTATTTGTATTTTCACCTTACCAAAATAACCTGTGAATGTTATAAAAGCACTACCATTACATATTTCTTTACATTTCCATAAATATTTAGTTAAAAATGTATAATCAAATTTAGCATTATGTGCTATTAAAATAGTGTCTTGTTTTAAACTTTTTAACATATCACAAGCACAATTTGCACCTACAAATGAATTTTTATTACCTTGATTATCAATAGTGCAACATAAAAATGGTTCTACAAAAATTTTACCATTTCTTTTAATCCTTCCTGTTTCAAAGTCAAAATAAATTATTTTAGTCCCATCATCACAATCTAAATCGGGTTCAATTTTAGTTTTATCAAATTCAACTAAACGATAATCACATTCACTATAATCTAAACATTCAAATGAATTATCTTTTAATTTATCAAGATATATCTCATCATATTTATTTATATTTCCAGCATCAATCTTTATAAAGAAATAATCTTTATTTTTCATCATTAAATCAAGTAATTCAAATGTATTTATAAAACGATTATTGGATTTATCACCTCTTTTATTATATATCATATTGAAATCGTCTAAATCTTTAACTAAATCATAATTTTTTATACTATAAGAGGTATAATTAGTTTCTTTAATTAAATAATAATGATTTTCAATATAACCAATATTAACTGATTTAATTTCACTATATTCTTTTCCATAACATATGCTACTTGTTTTAATTCTTTTATCATCTGTTTTATTTTCTCTTAAATAATTTATCTTAATACATATTTTTAGTTTATCACAAACCTTTTTTATATCAGTTAAAGGTATATGTTTTAATTTAATCATATCTTTAATGCTTTCTAACTTTTGTTCTTCAATACCAAATTGTTTCAATGAATAGAATAAACAATTATCAAGGTTTCTTTTTCTATCATCACAATCTTTTTTATATATTTGTAATTCATCTAAATTGATATTTATATTTTCGTTTAAATAATACGGAAAGAATGCACCATTTTTACTTTTATTTTTATTAGTTTTATCAGCTGAACTTATAGTAATACTTTCAGCCGTTAATATTCTATATGCTAAATCTGTTTTACTATCTTCATATATTTGAGGTTCTTCTTCTAATAATCCCCCATCTCTAACCATTTGCAATATCAAAGCAATATTTTCAGGTGATAATGTATAATTAACACCATTTAATTGAATACTGACATTTTTTTTATTCATATCAATAAAATCTTGTGTTATTTCAATTATGTTTTGAATACTACTATATCTTAATATATCCCGTCTTGATAATTCTATTGTTCTTTTTTCAAGTAAATCATTTTTAAAATCATTAACATAACGCCTCCGTTGTTCTGTAAATCTTTTTAAAGCACCTTGAATAATTCTCGCAGGATCACCGATTTTTTTATCGTCAACAACCTTCTTTAAAAAATCTTTCCGTTGTTTAGGAGTTCTAAATCCTGTTATATTGTATTTTCTCATCAATTCTTTGAATTGTTTATTATTACCATGTGGGTTATAACCAATTATTCGTTTAAATTCGTCCCGTATATTAACTCTTCTTTTAGGGGGCATAGTTAATATACTATAATATTTTATTCCTATTATACTATAAGATTTTATTCTTATATGCTTTTAGACACAAATAAAAATAATCATCTAAAATCCGTCCATTTTTATTTTTTCAGTATAAAGTATAATAGTTAATGACTAAATCTAATACCTCTCACAATATTAAACAAAGGGAAACCCCCAACGATGTATTTATTACTCCTCTAAAATTGGCGAAATATAATATTGATATGATTGAGTATAAGGAAGATGATGTATGGTATGACCCTTTTAAAAATAATGGTTCGTATTACAATCAGTTCCCAAATGAGAATAAAAAATGGAGTGAAATATTAGAAGAAAAAGACTTCTTTACTTTTGATGAAAAAGTTGATATAATATGTAGCAACCCGCCCTATTCTATGATAAATAAAGTTTTAGAAAAATCAGTTGAATTAAACCCTCGTATCATATCATATTTAATTGGTGTAAATAATTTAACAGCGAAAAGAATGGAGTATATGGAGAATAATGGATATTACATTACAAAAATACATATATGTAAAGTATTTAAATGGTATGGAATGAGTATGATTGTGGTTTGGGAAAAAGATAAAAACCCAATTATGAGTTATGATAGGGTAGTTTGGCGGTAGAGTACTATATACTATGCGATTCTAATTCTTATATGCTTTTAGACACGAATAAGAAAGAATCAATTATTAATTATTTAGGTAATTATTAATTATTTCGGTAATTATTAATTATTTCGGTAATTATTAATTATTTAGGTAATTATTAATTGTTTATGTGTGTCT
>JGI24539J26755_10001709_pt1 | contig 10095 bp, 4 predicted proteins | sample NorSeaMetagenome_2_FD_26755 | JGI IMG/M metagenome (IMG submission 26755)
GGACGACACAACGGCGTGGACGGAGTCGGGGACGTGAGGGCGAACGCCGGTGAGGTTTGCGCTTCGGTCGAGGAGCAGGTTGAGTGCCTGCTGGCGCTCGCGACGGACCCGGGGGTGTTGGCTAACGGATGGTCGGGCTGGAGGCCTTGGCTGTGACGAAGACTCGGGTTTGAAGGAGCGACGCACTATGACATGACTTGGACACGATTCTACACATAGCACTACGGATTGAATGACACTTAGACAAACACGAATACTTCACTTCTTGGAGCCCCACATCTTCATCGCGCGGCCAATGACGGATTGCGATGGATCGAGCTGGAGCTGCAGCTCGGTTGGCGTGACTTGGTACTTGTCGACGCACTGCTTGAACCTAGCGTCGCCCCGCATCGTCTCCAGGTCCGGGTCCCTCATGAGTCGAACGTAGTCCTCGTTTGCCTTGCCGAACCCGTAGAGCTGCGCCGAGCAGTACCCGGCCTGCAGCAGCGCCTCGAGCGCCTCCAACCCGCGATCGACGTCTCCTAGTTTGGAGTGCGCTGACGACAAGTTGTAGAAGATGGCCTGCTTCTCGCCCAAGGAGAGCTCAGCGGGCTTGGACCTGTCGCGCTTCGTTCCCCTGCCGCCGAGCTTAAGCGCGCCCTCCAGGGTCTTCACGGCGCCGGCGAAGTCGCCGCCCTGGTACTGTTCCTGAGCATCCTCGATCGCGGCTGCGGCATCGCTGATCTCTACCCACTCCGGTTCGCCCGTGAGTTCATTCACCTTTGACCTGCCCACGTTGGCGACGACGGATCTACGTCTCTGTCGGGGGGATGAAACGGCGTTGGGGCGCGCGGCGATGGGTGCGCGCGAGAGAGCGGCGACGGCGAGCATCGTTCGCGTGTGTCGAGTGTGAGATGGCAGCGGAACGATAACAACGAAGATATTCTTCTCCCGATCGCCCAGTTTNGCCGATCGGTTGCAGATACCGACACGCGCTACGCGCTAATTGGATAAAGCGCACTTTATTCCGGCGCTTCGAGAGTTTGAAATTCTCCCGGACCCTCTTCGGGTGGGTGCCCCTGCTGACCCCGCAGAGCTGCGCACGCGGACGACCGGTCCGTACGTTCACGCCCACGCTTCACCCGTGCACGTGATCCGAGCGCCGCCGACAGGGCTCGAGATCCCGACCGGACAGACCGTCGCGCACGGAGTTTAAAGACTCGTAACTAACCCACGCCGAAAACGAACATCGGCGGAGTGCCCTAACCACCAAACCGGGGCGAGCATGGTGAGCGTTGCGGCGATGGCCTCCGCCGATTCGGCGGTCGCGCTCGCCCGAGTTCGCGCGGAGCATGGCGCCCGACGACCTCGCGCGATCCCGCGCGCGAGGCCCGGCGCCCCGAAGCTGATTCGGACCACGCGCCCATCCATCTCCGGGGCGCCCTCCCGAGGTACCAAAGCCCTCGGCGACGATTCTTACCACAACATCCCCGCGGATCGCCTCGAGCCCGCCGCGGAGGAGGCCATGAAGTACGCGGTCGACAAGTGGCTCGAGCTCGATCGCGTCCAGCAGGCGCAGTCGCAGAANATTCGCGAGATGCAGGAGCGCGAGCTCGAGGAGGTTCGCCGCGCCGCACGCGAGGCTGTGGAAAAAGTCTCCTCCACATCCGAAGCCATGAGAACCGCCGAGTCCAACGCCAAGCTCTGGGAAGCGCGCGCCAGGGAGGTCCGCGCGGACCTCGAGTTCACGCAGCAGCAGCTCCAGGACGTCCAGTCCGAGATGGCGCGCATCTCATCGTCCGGGTCAGGCTCGTCTTACGGATCATCATCCTATGGGTCATCATCGTCAGACGATACCAGGCGGCTCGAAGCGGAACGAGCCGCCGCCGTTCAAAAGGCGGAGGAAGCCTTCCACCGCCTGCGCCAGGGCGAGGAGCGCGCCAACGCCCAGCTGCAACAGGCCAAGGACGAGCTGGAGCAGGTCAAGCGGATGGCGACCGACGCCGCTCGCGACGGCGGCGCTCGAATCTCGCATCTCGAAGAGGGCGTCTCGGTGCTGCAGGCGCGGGTCCAGGAGAAGGAGNTCGAGCTGCAGCGTTCGCGCGAGAACCTGAACCACGAGATCGAGGGCCTACGATGCGACGTGGAGGATGCGCGCAAGGCGATCATCCAGCGCGACCAGCACCTCCGGTCCGCCATGCAGGAAAGAGACACGTCCTACGTCCAGCTGCAGGAGCGGGACACGCAACTCGACGAGCGCACTCGCGAACGCGACGAGGCTCGCAACGTCGCGGACGAGCGACAGAATCACATCCACCACGTCGAGAAGGAGCGCGACGAGGCTAAGCACACGGCGTGGGAGCGTGAGCAAACGATCGAGCACGTCGAAAAGGAAAGGGACGAGGCTCGTCACGTCGCCTGGGAGCGAGAGCAGACCATCAACCAACGCGTCGAAGAGGTTCAGACGCGCACGCGCGAGCGCGACGAGGCCCGAGGGATCGCGGACGATCGCCAACGCACGGTGGAGCACGTCACCTGGGAGCGCGACGAGGCTCGGAACATCGTCACGGAACGAGACGGGCAACTGGAGACGACNCGNCGCGAACTCCACGAAGCCAACGCCGGGATCGCCGATCGCGAACGGCAACTCGAGGAAGCCCGCGCCAAGATCGAGCACGAGCGCCGGGAGCACGACGACAAGGTCAAGGAGCTGGAACAACGCGTCGCGGAGAGGGAGGAGCGCATCCGCGCGGCTGAAGAACGCGCCGGCGCCCTCGACCGCGAGCTCGCCGACGTCAAGCGGCAGCTCGACGAGGCTTGGGCCAAGGCTAACGACAACGAGAACCGCGCGAGGGACAACGAACACCGCGCGAACGACACCGCGGATCGCCTGCGTCAAGCTGAGGAGATGCAGAAGCTCGCGGAGGATGCTCGGCTCGTCGCGGCGGCGGCGGCGGCGGAGTCCGCCGATCGGCTGCGGCAGGCTGAGCAGGCGGCGCAGGTTCTCATGGAGGAGCGCAAGAACGCCGAGNCCAAGGCCCACAAGGCCATGGAAGCCGCGTTGCGCGAGCGTTCACTCCGCGACGACCTCGCCAAGGCTGAGCTCGAGGCGAACCAGGTGGCGGCGGATGCGTGGTCGCAGCTCGGGGGCGTCACCAAGCTGCTGGAGCAGACGGTGGTGCAGGCCACCGGCGACCAGGTTGAGCTCGAGCGCATGCGGGACTCGTTGAGCCAGGAGCGGGAGAACGCGCGGAAGCAGGCGGACGAGCAGGCGAGGCACCTGCGCGAGGCTGAGGAGCGCGCGAAAGAGTGGAAGGAGGCTGCCGACGCCAAGGCTGCGGACGTCGAGTCCATCAAAGAGGCTCTTTACGCGGCGCGCGATGAAGCCACGAACGCGCGCCAAATCCAAGAGGAATTGGACACCGTCAAGCGCCAGGCTGAGGAGGCTGCGACCGCCGGGCGGCAGCGCATTCGCGACGCCGAGGACAGCGCCCAGCGCTGGCAGGAGGCGTGCGAGGCGAAAGAAAAAGAACTCCGTGAAATCCAGTCGGATTTTGGGGACGCCCGGGAGGCCGCTAAGGCCGCCTCTCGGGCTAACGAAGAACTGGAGGAGCAACGCAGAAACGCCGAGGTGAAGGCTAGGGAGGCGCGAGAAGAGGCTGAGGACGCGTTCAGGCGTCTGAAGGCTGGCGAGGAGAAGGCCAACGCGCACACGATGCAGATTGCTCAGGAACTCGAAGAGATTCGCAGAGCCGCGACGGAAGCCGCGGACGAGGGCGGACGTAAGCTCCGCGAGGCGGATGACCGCGCGCGCGAGTGGCAGGCCGCCGTCGAGAACCGCGACCGCGACTTGCAGGACATGCGCTCGAGGCTCGACGAGGCTCAGCGCGCGCAACGAGCCGCCGACGACGCCGTCCGCGATCTCGACGAGGTGAAGCGGCAAGCCACCGAGGCGGCGGAGAAGGGGGGAGCGCGAATCCGCGACCTCGAATCACGCGCCGAGAACCTCTCCTTCGAGATGTCCCGCCGCGACGACGAGCTCAACAGCATGCGCGAGGCGCTCGAGGAGGCGCTTCGAACCGCGTCCACCGCATCCGACTTGGAGGAGCGGCTCCGACGGGGCGAAGAGATGGCGGGGATACAGCTGGAGGATATGGAGCGTCAACGCGACGAGGCTGTCGATGCCCGCGCCGCCGCCGAAGCCGCCAAAGAGGAGCTCGAGCGACAGGCGGAGGACCTCGAGCGCAGGCTCAAGAACGGCCAGGAGATGGCCGCGAAAGAGCTCGAGGCTGCCGTCAACGAGGCGGCGCAGGCGGTGATGAAGCTACGGGACGTCGAGAACGACGCTCGAATCGCCGCCGAGGAGGGCGGCGCGCGGATCCGCGCGCACGAGACCGAGCTNNAGNNACTCCGCCGCGAGGCTGCCGCGCTGCGCGAGGACGGCGGCGAGCGCGCGAGGGAGGCGCAGGACCGCGCGGACCGCGCCGAGGCTGAGCTCGCCGAGGTGACGCGTCAGGCGGCGGATGCCGCTTTCCACGGGCGCGCGAAAATCGACGAGCAGGCGTTGGAGGTTGACCGATTGAACAAGGAGATCTCGGGCGCGAGCGAGGCGGTGCGGGACGCGCGGTCCGAGGCTGACCGCCTGCGGGCGAAGCTGGACGAGATGCACGGCGAGTGGCAGGGTGCCATGTCGGAGACGAGCGGGAAAGCGGAGGACTTGGAGCGTCGGCTCCGGACCGGCCAGGAGAATGCGGCGAGGGAGCTCGAGGAGGTCAAGCGTCAGGCGGAGGAAGCCGCGGTGAACGGACGCGCGCGGATCCAGGCTGCCGAGGAGGAGATCGAGCGCATGCGACGCAACGCGATGGACGCCGAGCTCGCCGACGCCGCCGCGCGTGAGTTCCAGGAGGCGCTCAAGATGCGCGACGGCGAGCTCCAGAAGGTTCGATCCGAGCTCGACGGCGCGAGGGCCAAGGCTAAGTCCAACGCCACCCTCGCCAAGGAAGCCGCGGAGCGCCTGCGCAAGGCTGAGTCCGTCGTCGACGGCACCCGGCGCGCGGCGGCTAGGGCCATGGACCAGGTCAAGCTCGCGGAGAACGCCGCGAACCAGTGCGCCGTCGACGCCGCCGGCGCCGCCCGCGACAGGGAGGACGCCATGCGGCACGAGCTGGCGGAGGCTGAGCGACGGTACGAGTTGATGGCGACGCAGGCGCGCGACGCCTTCAAGGACGCCGCGTCCGCGGTGTCGGAACGCGACGCTAAGATCGCGGACCTCGAGTACTCCCTATCGGACCTCGAAAGGAAGAGCAAGGAGGCTGTGTCCACGGCGTCCAACGCGGTGGCGTCGGCGGAGAAGGCGCGTCGAGGCGCCGAGGAACACGCGGCTCGGTCCGCGGCGGATGCGGCTGCGACGTACATGCGCCTCGAGTCGTCCCTGTCGCAGGCGGAGGCGGAGGTGCAGCGGATGGAGAGCGCGATGCTGTCGGAGCTGCGGTCGCTCGCGGGGCACCGCGGTCACGGCGTCGACGACCGAGCCACGGGGCCCTCTGACAAGTCGGGATCGGATGCTAAGATTGCCGAGTTGGATTGGCTCTGCGGGCAGCTCGCGGGTTTGATTCGTGAGCGCGGGATGACCCCCGGGGCGTCGTCCGCGTCGACGCCGAGGACGGTGGACGCGCTGGAGTTGGTGGCGGCGCAGATGTGGGCGCAGCTGGAGGCGGCGGGCGTGGACCCGTCCAAGGCGTTGAGGAGGTGAGGTGACTCTCTACTATTCTGATATCGATACATTATTATTTTTGGCTCGCACCACCGCTCGTCGGTTGAAAGAGCGGTTCGCGCCCGGTGGCGTCGCTCGCGTGGTTTCGCCGGAATTTGTTAATCGGCCCGTCCGCCCCGCCCGTCGTTCGGGCTTTACGGCGGCGGCTTCACTGCTCCGGCTACTCCACACGCGGCTCGCCCCAGGCGCTAAAGAATGAGGAGAGGGAAAACCGAGTCGGCATCTCCCGTCGAGGTCTTGCAGAGGCTTAGGGCTTCTGAAGCACCGCGATGATCTCCTTCTGGGCGGGACGGCCATTCTTGGCGAACAGCGCCTGCTGCCGTCCGCTCCAGATCGTCGCGTCTGCCTTGCTCACAGTCACAGTGATAGGGTAAGAGTCCACGCGGTTCGGCACCACCTTTGCGTTCTTGTGCACGCGTCGGATGGCGTCGCGAGCCGCGTTGTACTCCTGCTGCCCTCCGTCTCAGTTGCGGCAGTACGTGACCACGTACGTGTCCTTGTCCACGGGGGATCCCGCGTCGGCGGGGGTGTCGTCCGTCCCAAACCAACCCATGATGCGTGCCACCGGGTGTGGCGGCGTGCGTTTGGTTTGTGAGAGACAAACACGTGACGACAGGAGAGAACCTGCCGCAGAGTCAAGCATCAAGGTCGGCGGAGCGTCTCAAACGTCTGCAAAGCCAATCGAGATGACCAATTGACACGTCGGATCACCACCAGTCTGTTTGACCGTGGGAACCGGGTGGCAAATGCTAAAAGTCCTTTCATTGGATAAGGATTTTCATTGGCTGCCGGCTGAGTAAACAGACCAACAACTCGAAATTCAAAAATTTTCAGCCTGCCGTAGACACCAACGAAGGCGCTCTCGATCCGTCGGGTAGGTTTGGCAACCAGCGACGGTCGCGTGAGCAGACATAAGCAGCCGCGCCTGACGAGTTGTCGGAGGACGAAAGCGTCGGGTACTACGCGGCGAGGCGCATAGGGCCACACACGGGGCGGGCCACCACTTAAGGGACACCGCGCGGGGGGGCGACCGGGAGTCGGAACCGGCGCAAAAACCAAACCCGTTTTTGTTACCTCGGGGTCCCCGCCTTCGATGGCTTCGCTGAGCCCCGTTGGGACGTCGCTCGCGGGCCCGCGCGCGTGGCGCCGGCCCTCGGGACGAGCCAGGGCATTCGGAGGATCGCCCGATGAGTCGGGACGCGGGTGAGCATCGAACGCGCGCATCGATCCCTTCCTTTCCAATCCCGACGTTTGAACCGCTGTCAAACGATGTCATGCCCCGTCAGCGCGCCCCCGTTCGCCCCTTTCCCCGCGCCCCCAAGCCTCGCACCGTCGACCCGACGCACGAGCCTGACCTCACGTCCCGCGTTCCCGTATCCACCCCATCCGCAGCCTCTCGCGCGCCATCGGCGGCAGGAGCCTCGTCCCGCGCCACCAGCGCCTGCCGCTCCGCCCGTTCAGCGTCTCCCCGGATCCCCTGGGCAGACCGGGCGTGGGCCCTGGACCCACACAAACACGACGCGGGCTCCTCGTTCGCGCGCGCTACGGCAAAGGCGGTCGACAGGACGTCGACTCCATCATCAAGGAGCGCGATGACGCCCGAGCGCAGCTCTCTGTCGCGCAGCAGGCGCTCAAGACGGCCAACGACCGCCTCGGTACCCTCGAATCGGGCGACGGCGATCGCGAACGGATGCAAACCGAACTCGACCGCGCCGTCGACCAGCTCCAGGACGCCCAGAGGGACGCCGACGACGCCAGGAAGCAGGCCCGCGAGGCCGAGGAGCTCTTCGCCGCCGCCGCAGATGAACGCGCCGCCAAGGTGAAGGAGCTCGTGCAGGAGATCGATCACTGGCACGACGCCGCGGAGACGGCGCAGCGAATGGAAGCGGAGGCGCGGTCCGAGCTGGAAGGCGCGCGGAACCGCGTGCGTGAGCTGGAATCGCGGAGTGGGGACATGGAGAACCAGCGGAACCAGGCGGGGGAGCAGCAGCAGGAGATGAACCGCCGCGCGGAGGATGCGGAGCGTCGCCTCCGCGAGAGCGAGAAGCGAACGGAGGATGCGCTCCACTGGGTCGAGGAAAAAGAGACGGAGGCGTCCAGGCTTCGAAACGAACTCGAGGGATTGAAGACCGCGCTGGATGCCACGCGCAAGAGCGCGGGGTCCAAGGAAGGTGAGGTCGCCGAGCTGCGCAGGCAGGCTGACGAGGCGAAGGCTGCGGCGGCCAAAGCCGANCAGTCGCTTCGCGANTCGGCCAAGCTCACCGGGGAATTCGCCCGCCTCGACATCGACATTGGAAACCTGGAGGGTGAGCTCAACGCGACGCGGGGGAACCTCGAGGACCGAACCGCGGAGCTCCACGCCGCGCGCAAGGAGCTCGAGGAGCTCCGCGGCCGCGCGGAGCGGGCTGAGGATGCGAGTAAAAAAGCGGACGACAAGCGAGCCAACGCGAGGAAAGAGATGGAGACGCGAATCGTCGAGCTCGAGGAGGAGGTCGGTAAGAAGGAGTGGTACCTCGGGGAGACCCGCGCCGAGCTCGCTGACGCGCGTGGCGCGCTGGAGTTATCGAGTGGGATGTCGGAAGAGGCCAAGCGGACCCTCGAGGCTGCGCGGGAGGCGCAGGAGAAGTTCCGGCTGCAGGTTAAGGAAAAGGATGATGAGATCAAGCTCGTCCGATCTCAGCTCGCGGAGGCGCGCATGGCGCTCGAGAGCGTCGCGGAAGGTGCCGACATGGCAACCAACGAGGCCACCGCGCAGCTCAGGGAGGCGGACGGTCGCATACAAGAGGCGTGGGCCGCCAAGGAGCTCGTCGACGCAGAGCTCGAGCGAATCACTCGAGAGTTGGAATCTGCTCGCGCGACGATCGCCAACGACGACAGCGCGGGGCGCCTCCGCATCGCCGCGGAACGCCTCGACGAGGCGTGGGCGGCGAAGGAGGAGAAGGACCGCGAGGTTGAGAACGTCCGCGCGGAGCTCACGGAGGCTAGGCGGCTCGCGGCTGAGGCTGAACGCGCCGCCAGCCTCCGAGTCCACGAAGCGGAGCACCGCGGGGATGAGTTCAAACGAGCCTTCGATTCCAAAGAGGCTGAGGTGTCGCGCATGCGGAGCGAGATGCTCGAGGCCCGATCCGCCGCGCTGGAAGGCGCGGCNACCGCCGACGAGGCCCGCGAGAAGTTCCTACGCGCCGAGGAGCGCGCCAAGGTTGCCGCCGAGGACGCCCGAGCCGCNGCNGTCAACGCNAGCGAAAAGCTCGAGGCGGCNAAGCAAGCCGCGAAGGACGCCTCNTTCCCCGCGGAGAAGGTTCGCGAGTCCATGACAAAGCTCGTGGACGCCGAGGGCCAGATCGGCGGCGCCGCCGCGGCGAAGGATGAAAAGTTCGAGGAGCTCAAGGCGGCCCGCGCCGAGCTCGCTAAAGCCAGGGCCAAGGTGACCGACATCGCCCGGGAAGCGACCACGCGAGTCGAGGAGGCCAACGATAACCTCCGCGAAGCCGAAACGAAGCTCGCCGCGACGGATAACCACCTCGGCCGCATCGTCCGCGACCTCGCCAAGATCGCCGACGAGATTGAGCGATGCAGACGCATGAAGGACACCGAGACGGTGTACAAGCTCGAGGAGCACCAAAACCAAGGTTTCCGCGCCAGGGACGATAAGACCCAGGAGGTTGAACGACTGCGAACGGAACTCGAAGTCACCAGACGCCAAGCCAGCGAAGTGTCCAACAAAGCCGCGATGAAGGTTCGCGAGTCCGAGCAGACCATCGCGCAGGCCAAGAGCCTGGTGCACCAGCGGGAGATGGAGATGGGCGAACGACGAGCTCGGCTCGAGGAAATTCGGAGCGCCACCACGGCATCCGCGGCGGCGTACGACAAAGCCGCGCAGCAGCAGCTCAAGGCTGAGGAAAAGTCCAAGGGTGTGTCCGCGAGCGCGCAGCGTGCGGCGGTGACCGCCGTGGAGAAGATGCGCGTCGCCGCCGAGGCTGCGGCGGCTGCTTACGACGCCGCGGCGGAGCGCGAGCGCATCCTTCGCGACGAACTCGCCAAATCTGGCGGCGCCGACTCTGGGCAGACGGACGTGGCGCGCATGCGACAGCTGGCGGCGATCAAGGAGAAGATCACCTGGTCCAAGCAGGCTGCCGACTACGCCCACGACGCGGAGGAGACCCGCAAGCTCACCGCGGCCGCCGCGGACGACGCCCAGCGCAGGTTACGCGAGCTCGAGGATCGCGTCGATGAACTGCGGCGTTCGATCAAGGCGAAGATGGCTGAGGGAACCGTGCACGAGGAGCTGGAGCACGAGCGCGCGACGTCACGTGACCTCCAGAGGCTCGAGGAGGAGCGTCGCG
>JGI24539J26755_10001710_pt1 | contig 10092 bp, 10 predicted proteins | sample NorSeaMetagenome_2_FD_26755 | JGI IMG/M metagenome (IMG submission 26755)
AAAAAAAATAGAAATTACAGAAAACTCAAAAATTAGCGGTTTAAAGCTGTAAAATTATCGCATAAGTATATTTAAGCAGTAATATTTATCAATAATGAAATTATTATGTATTCAATAATTTGAAATTACCTATCTTTATTGAAGCTAATTAATTAATATTCTAATATGCCTAGATATCATAAATTAGGAGAGNTTCCTCTCAAAAGACACACTGCATTTAANGACAAAGANGGCAACTTTTATTACGAAGAATTATTTGGAACAATCGGCTTTGAAGGGATGTCNTCATTAATGTATCACACNCAAAGNCCCACTCAGGTTAAAGAAATNTTNAACTCCTACGACGTTTCTCCAAAAATATCTGTAGCCAAAAATATGAAAGCCTTGAAGCTAGAAGGGTTTAAAGTAGATGCTTGTGATGATTTTCTTGAAAGTAGAAAATGCATTTTAACCAACTCAGATTGTCAAATTATAGTTGCTGCTCCAAAAAAATCATTGACAGAATACTTTTATAAAAACACAGACTCTGACGAGGTGATATTTGTACACAAAGGCTCTGGGAAGCTTAGAACAATGCTTGGAAATATTGAATTTAAATATGGGGATTACCTGGTTGTTCCAAGAGGAATAATCTATCAGATAGAATTTAAAGATAATCACAATCGTCTTTTTATTGTAGAATCAAAAAGCCCTATATATACCCCTAAAAGATATAGAAATTGGTTTGGCCAACACGTTGAAGGAGCTCCATATTGCGAAAGAGATCTTCACCCTCCCTTTGAGCTCGAAACACATAACAAAATTGGAGATTTTTTAATTAAGGTTAAAAAACAAAACATGATTCATGAATATATTTATGCTGCCCACCCATTTAGTGTGGTAGGCTGGGATGGATATAATTTTCCATACAAGTTTTCTATACATGATTTTGAGCCAATAACAGGAAAAATTCATCAACCACCCCCTGTTCATCAAACATTTGAAACTAACAAATTTGTTATTTGTTCTTTTGTTCCAAGACTTTACGATTACCATCCAAACTCTGTGCCAGCTCCTTACAATCATAGTAATATAGACTCGGATGAAGTAATATATTATGTAGATGGAGATTTTATGAGCAGAAATGACATAAAAGAAGGTAGTATAACCTTACACCCAGCTGGTATTCCTCACGGACCCCACCCAGGGGCAATGGAAAAAAGTATTGGCAAAAAAGAAACTTTTGAGCTTGCAGTGATGGTTGATACATTTAGTCCGCTAATGGTGACTGAAGATGCTGTCAATCTCACGGAGGGGCAATATCACACTTCATGGTTAAACAAAAAATAAAATACAAATAAATGGAATCAGCTAAAAGCATAGATGAATTACAAAATTTTAATTTTGAAATAAAAAAAATATTTGATGATGCTCAGGATTTCCTTCCTATTATGGGAACAGATTATATTGAGCTATATGTAGGTAATGCAAAACAAAGTGCACATTATTATAAAACAGCTTTTGGCTTTCAGTCAGAGGCATACGCGGGGCTTGAAACAGGAAAAAAAGACATAGCTTCTTACGTCCTAAAACAAGGAAAAATAAGATTAGTTTTAACAACTTCAATGCAAAAAGGAAGTGATATTAACAAGCATGTGGACAACCACGGAGATGCGGTAAAAATCATAGCATTACATGTTGAAGATGCCACCAAAGCTTTTAATGAAACTGTTAAAAGAGGTGCAAAACCTTATTTACAACCAACAAAAGAAGAGGATGAACATGGAACTATAATTAAGTCAGGAATTTACACATACGGAGAAACAGTACATCTTTTTATAGAAAGAAAAAATTACTCTGGTGTATTTTTGCCAGGATACAGAAAATGGGCTTCTCATTACAACCCAAAAAATATAGGGCTAAAATATATTGATCATGTTGTCGGAAATGTTGATTGGGATGAAATGAATATTTGGTGCAAATTTTACCAAGAAGTTATGGGCTTTGCTCAAATAATCTCATTTGATGACAAGGATATTTCTACAGAGTTTACTGCCCTTATGAGTAAAGTAATGAGTAATGGCAACGGTAGAATAAAGTTTCCAATAAACGAACCAGCAGATGGACTTAAAAAGTCTCAAATTGAAGAGTATCTAGACTTTTATAATGGGCCTGGGGTACAACACCTTGCGTTAGCAACTGATAATATTGCTGAGACTGTTAAAGAAATGAAAAACAGGGGTGTAGAGTTCTTATATGTCCCAGAAACATACTACGATGACTTGCTAGAAAGAGTTGGAGAAATAGACGAAGACTTAAACACATTAAAAGAGCATGGAATTCTTATTGACAGAGATGAAGAAGGGTATTTATTACAAATTTTCACAAAACCAGTTTTAGACAGACCGACCATGTTCTTCGAGATTATTCAAAGAAAAGGAGCTCAGTCATTTGGTAAAGGAAATTTCAAAGCTCTTTTTTCAGCGATTGAAAGAGAACAAAAAAATAGAGGAACTTTGTAACTTACTATTAACAAAATATATTTGGAACTCAATAGCGTAACAGAAAAACTGCCAAAGTATTTACATAAGTTTATTGTTAAACAACCTTATGAGGAATATAATGCTCAAAATCAAGCGGTTTGGAGATATGTTATGAGGTTAAATGTCAACTCCTTAAAAACAATTGCTCACGAATGCTATATTGATGGCCTAAACAAGACAGGTATCGATGCTGAACGAATTCCTGAGATGGAAGGAATGAATAGAATTCTTAAAGAGATTGGGTGGGCTGCTGTTGCCGTAGATGGATTTATTCCTCCAAATGCATTTATGGAATTTCAGTCATATAACGTTTTAGTTATTTCATCTGAAATAAGAACAATAGATCACATAAAGTACACGCCAGCTCCAGATATAATTCACGAAGCAGCTGGACATGCTCCAATTATTGCTAATCTAGAATATTCTGAATATTTAAGAAGATTAGGCGAAATTGGCAGCAAAGCAATTTCTTCTCCAAAAGATGAAGAAATGTATGAAGCTGTTAGGCTTTTATCTATTTTAAAAGAAAACCCCAATTCGAGTAAAAAAGACATTGATAGTGCCAATAATAATGTTAACCGATTACAAAATGAAATGACTGAGCTTTCGGAAATGGCCAAAATTAGAAATCTTCACTGGTGGACAGTTGAATACGGTTTAATAGGAGATACTAATAACCCTAAAATATATGGCGCTGGACTGCTTTCATCTATTGAAGAGAGTCAAGCCTGTCTTGAAAAAAGTATAAAAAAAATTCCTTACTCAATCGATGCGGCAAATATAAATTTTGACATTACAAAGACTCAGCCTCANTTGTTTGTAATCCCTGATTTTTCGAAACTCAGCTTTGTTTTGGAAGAATTTGCAAATACAATGGCAATTAGAACTGGAGGTGTCAAAGGAGTTAGAAAGTTAATTGATTCAAAAAAAATGGGGTCAATTGAATTAAGTACTGGAATTCAAATTTCAGGTCATTTTAGNGATATGATCCAAAAAAACAATGAGCTTGTGTATTTTAATACAGTAGGGGAAACAGCTATTTCGATAAATGGAATTGAGCTAATTGGTCATGGTAAAGATTCTCACCCTAATGGTTTTGGAAGCCCAATCGGAAAACTAGACGGCATAAACATGTCCATTGAGGATATGTCTCCAAAAGATTTAGAAGTATATGGAATAATTGAAGGCAAGATGACAATGCTTAAATTTGAAAGTGGTGTGATAGTAAAAGGAAAGATTATTACTGGGAAAAGAGACTTACAGGGTAAGATAATTTTAATTTCTTTTGAAGATTGTACAGTCACTTTTTTAAATCAAGTGTTATTTAAGCCGAGCTCAGGTGTTTATGATATGGCTGTAGGCGAGAGAATAAGATCAGCTTTTGCTGGACCAGCATCTCCAGATTCTTTTGATGATGTTTATTCAATTTCAAACAAAAAAACTACTAAGATAGTTTATTCTAAATCTGAACAATATTTACATGTCCTCTACGAAAAGGTGAGAGGTTTAAGGGCTAATAAATCATTGGATGAAGAGCTCCTGTTACAAATATTTGATGAAGTACAAACAAAATATCCTATGGAATGGCTAATTTTACTAGAGCTATTCGAACTAGCCTANATAAACAAGAAAGGTTTAGGAGATAAAATACATAAACAACTTGCCAAACTAAAAGAAAACAATGATCTTGAACAATTAATTTGTGACGGATTAGATTTAATTAAAAAAACTTGATTTATGCAAACTTGGATTAAAATTGATAAAAACTCTGATTTTAGTATATACAACTTACCTTTTGGAGTTTACTCAATGGAAAACAAAAACAAAAGAATTGGTATAGCTATTGGAGATCTGATTTTAAACTTAGAGGCTATTTATAANTTNGGAGTTTTTGATGAATTAAATTTTCACTCAAATGTATTTGTCTCTAACTACCTCAACGATTTTATTTCTTTAGGTAAAAAAACTACCGTTAAAGCAAGGGAAATTGTCCAAAAAGAACTTTGTAATATGTCGTCTGTCTTAAGAAATGACAAATCTATATTTATAAAACAAAAGGATGTAACGATGCATATGCCTGTAAAAATTGGTGATTATACAGATTTTTACTCAAGCATTGAGCATGCAACTAATATTGGCACAATGTTTAGAGATCCTAAAAATGCTCTACTACCAAACTGGAGACACCTTCCTGTTGGGTACCATGGCAGAGCTTCTTCAATTATTCTAAGTGGACAAGACATAAATAGACCAAAAGGTCAAGTTATGTTAAATGATAATGCAGCTCCCTCTTTTCAAGAGTCTAAAAGAGTAGATTTTGAATTGGAAATGGGGTTTATAATTGGAAAGAGCACTGATTTAGGAGAGTCTGTATCAACTCATGAAGCTGAAGATTTTATTTTTGGTAAAGTATTGTTTAATGATTGGTCAGCCAGAGATATTCAAAAATGGGAGTATATCCCTTTGGGGCCTTTTTTAGCTAAAAGTTTTGCTTCATCTATTTCTCCTTGGGTAGTAACATTAGAAGCTCTTGAGCCGTTTAAAACCACTGGTCCAAAACAAGAACCTAAAGTTCTCCCTCATTTAGAAACAAAAGGAGCAAAAAATTACGACATAAACTTAGAGGTTTTAATCAAGCCTGATAAAGAAACTGAAAAAACAGTAAGTAGGTCAAACTTTAAGTTTATGTACTGGAATATGTGCCAACAATTAGCGCATCACACAAGTAATGGGTGTAATATGAACGTAGGTGATATGATGGCCTCAGGAACTATAAGCGGACAAGATGCTGACTCTTATGGGTCAATGCTAGAATTATCTTGGGCTGGGTCAAAACCAGTGAATTTAAACAATGGTGATTCTAGAAAATTTATTAAAGATAATGACACGGTTATAATGAGAGGATATTGCCAAAAAGGATCGATAAGGGTTGGTTTTGGTGAGGTAAAAACTAAATTGCTAAAATCTCTTTAAATTATTTTTATGAAAAATATAAAATCTATAGATCCTATTAGCCTTCAAACAAAAGAGCTTCACAAAATTCTCTTATCCTCAATTGCGCCTAGACCTATTGCATTTGCAAGCACAGTAGATAGTATTGGTAATGTAAACTTAAGTCCATTTAGCTACTTTAATGTTTTTAGTTCAAACCCACCAATATTAATCTTTTCACCCTCCAGAAGGGTTAGAGACAACACGACTAAACATACATTAGAAAATGCAATGGAAACTAAAGAAGTAGTGATAAATGTCGTTAACTTTCCAATTGTAGAACAGATGTCAAAATCTAGTATAGAATATGAAAAAGGTGTTAATGAATTTATTGAAACTGGGTTAACTCAAGTTAAATCTTTACTAGTTAAGCCACCTCGAGTTTTAGAGTCTCCTATCTCTTTTGAGTGTAGAGTTCAAGAGATCATTTCACTTGGAGAGTCTGGGGGTGCAGGTCAATTAATTATAGCTAAAGTTGTTCAAATTCACATTGACAAAAAGTNTTTAGACAAAAACGGAGACATTGACAGCGAAAAGTTAGATTTAGTAGCGAGAATGGGTGGAGACTGGTATACTAGATCAACTAAAGAAAGCATGTTTAAAATTCCAAAGCCCTAAAATTGGAAGAAAAAATTAGATTAATTTGGGACTTTAGAGGTCCTGATTGCGAAAAAATAGCAAAGCATTACAAGATTCATTTATCCGATTTTTTAAATACAAACAATTCTGTATATTTTGATTTTAATGATAGAAAAATAACGACAAATCATCATATGGTTTATTTAATAGTTTATAAAAGTAATATGAAATATTTTAGGGATAAGCTTAAACCAAATCGTGGAGAAATTGCTACACAAAATTAAATTATTTACAAATGATACGTAAAGCTAATCCTGGTGACTTAAACACTCTATTAGAAATAACAAGGTCATGTGCTAAGTTGATGGAATCAAAAGGCATCTTTCAATGGAATGATAGCTACCCAAGCTTGTCTGCATTTGAAAATGATGTCACTAATAATTGGCTATATGTAAATATTAAAGAGGAAGAAATAATTGGCTGTATTTGTATATCTAACTTTATGGATAAAGAGTACCAGTCAGTAAAATGGCTTACGGATAATAATAATAATAATATTTATATCCATAGACTGGCTGTAGACCCAACTCATCAAAAAATGGGCTATGCCCAAGAAATGATATCTTTTGCTGAGAGTTTTGCCAGAAAAAATAACTATGATTCAATTCGATTAGATACTTTTTCTAAAAATATTCGTAATCAACATTTTTATCAGCAAAGAGAATATAAAAAATTAGGAAATATTTTTTTTCCTAATCAAAGTGAATACCCTTTTTATTGTTATGAACTTGTATTATGAAATTGCTAAAGTATAGTCAAATACACAAACTTGCTATACCAGCTTTAATTTCTGGAATTGCAGAGCCAATCCTTTCAATAACTGACACAGCTATTGTTGGGAATGTAGATCACAACTCCATGGAAGCCCTTGGAGCTGTAGGAATTGTTGGGACATTTCTATCCATGTTAGTTTGGGTCTTTGGTCAAAAAAGAAGTGTAATTGCATCAATAGTATCTCAAGCAATAGGAGCAAAAAAAATTGATGAAGTTAAGTCTCTTCCTTCGCAAGCTATTTTTATAATTTTATTATTNAGCCTTATAATTATTGGTGTAACCTACCCGTTTGCCGAGNGTTTGTTCCGTTTTTATAACGCATCAGGAATAATCTTAGAGTATAGTGTAGATTATTATAAAATAAGAGTTGTTGGAATCCCATTTACTTTAATTACAATAGGGGTCTTTGGAGTTTTTAGAGGGCTTCAAAATACAATTACTCCAATGGCGATTGCAATCGTTGGAACTTTATTAAATATAGTTTTAGATGTAATATTTGTTTATGGAATAGAAGGGTTGTTAAACCCTATGCATATATATGGAGCTGCTTACGCCAGTGTAATTGCTCAAATAACAATGGCTGGGTTAGCTATATTTTTATTATATAAAAAGACTAAAATTACATTACGATTTAGTCTTCCTTTTAATAAAAAAATTAAAGATTTCTTATTAATGTTTTTTGATTTAATCATTAGGACATTAGCTTTAAATATAGCTCTATATTTTGGCAGCTCTTTTGCCGCAAAATATGGTGATGAATTTATNGCGGCCTACACAATTGCCATTAATTTATGGTTTCTTGGTGCATTTATAATAGATGGATACTCTAGTGCTGGAACAATTCTCTCAGGAAAATTCTTTGGCGAAAAGTCATANAATAAACTTATTGATCTAGCATTTAANCTCAGTTTAATAAGTATAATTTTAGGAATATCAATATTTACTATTGGTATGATTTTTTATAACCATGTTGGTATAATGTTTACTAANGAAGAAATAGTTTTAGNAGAGTTTTATAATNTTTTTTGGATAGTTTTGATAATGCAACCTTTNTGTGCTCTAGCATTTATTTATGATGGAATATTTAAAGGATTAGGGTGGATGAAAGAACTTAGAAATGTCCTCCTTTTTTCTACCTTTATTGTTTTTATACCAACATTATTAATTGCAAATAGTTATGGCTATAAATTAGAAGGAATCTTTTTTGCATTTACTCTGTGGATAATAGCAAGAGGGGCTCCATTAATTATTAAATTCTATAAAACTTGTGTTCCACTTGTTCAAAAAATGTAAATTTGAATAAAATTAATTAAATGTCTACTATAAGAATTACAAAAGGATTTTCATTTGAAGCAGGCCACGCTCTTTATGGTTATGATGGGAAATGCAAGAACCTTCATGGGCACAGTTACAAATTATCTGTTACTGTTATTGGAGCTCCAATTACCGACAAAACAAATCCAAAATTTGGAATGGTAATTGATTTTACTGACCTTAAAAGAATTGTTACTGAAGAGATTATAGATAAGTTTGATCATTCGACAATTTTTAATAAGAACACCCCTCATGTTAAACTAGCTAAAACCCTTAAAGACGAAGGGCACAATGTATTGTTAGTTGATTACCAGCCAACAACAGAGTGTATGGTTACGGATTTTGCAAAAAAAATTACTGAAAGATTGCCAAATAACATAAAATTATCCTCCTTAAAATTACAAGAGACTGAATCATCATATGCGGAGTGGGTTTCAGCTGAGAATAACTAAAACATATAATAATTGATAAGTTTACCAAAAAATAAAAAAATATATTTTGCTTCTGATAACCATCTCGGGAATCCAAGCTTTCAAGCAACTATTCAAAGAGAAAAGAAATTTGTTTCTTGGCTTGAAGAAATAAAGTCTGATGCAGGAGCTATTTTTTTACTTGGAGATTTATTTGACTTTTGGTTTGAGTACAAATCTGTCATCCCAAAAGGTTTTGCTAGAACATTTGGGAAACTAGCAGAACTCTCAGACATGGGAATTCCAATCCATTTTTTTGCCGGAAATCATGACTTATGGATTAGAGATTATTTTAAGCAAGAACTCAACATAGAGGTTTATTTTCATCCAAAAGAATTTATTATAAACGACAAGAAATTTTTTATGGGGCACGGAGACGGGCTAGGTCCTAAAGACAAGTCGTTTAAAAGACTTAAAAAAATATTTACTAATCCATTTTGTCAATTCTTGTTTCGATGGATTCATCCTGACCTTGGGGTTCCATTTGGTCAACACTTGTCTCAAAAAAATAAAAAAAAATCAATACAAAATGATTTAATTTTCAATGGAAATGATGAAGAATGGCTAACAAAATATTGTAAACAAAAATTAGAAACTAATCATTATGATTATTTTGTATTTGGCCATCGCCACTTGCCATTAGAGATAAAATTATCAGAAAAGTCAACGTATTTTAATTTAGGCGATTGGATAAGTCACTATACCTATTGCTCCTTTGACGGTAAGGAAATGAAATTGTTAAAACACTAAGTGTTTTTTTCATCCTCAGTTAGGTCTAGTTTTCTGAAACTTGGAGACACAAAAGCTGTTCCTACAGCTGTCAATACTGTAATCGTCCCACCAAAAACTACAGCAGTAACAGTCCCCATTAATTTTGCTGTTACACCACTCTCAAAAGCACCTAATTCATTAGATGACCCAACAAAAATTGAATTTACAGAAGCCACTCTTCCTCTTAAGTGATCTGGAGTTTTTAGTTGCAGAATAGTTTGTCTTATAACCATGGAAATTCCATCAGTTAATCCGTAAATAAATAGAGATAAAACAGATATCCAAAACAAAGACGAAAGTCCAAATGTGATTATAGATATTCCAAATCCAAATATTGCAATTAATAATTTAGTTCCTGCATTTTTAGTAATAGGAATATATGCAGCAATAAACATTGTGATCAAAGATCCAACAGCGGGAGTCGCTCGTAAAACCCCAAATACTTCAGAGGGCTCCATCCCAACTGGAATTACAATTATTTCAGTTGCATAAATAGGTAATAACGCTATCGCTCCTCCAAAAAGTACAGCAACCATGTCTAAAGTAATTGCTCCTAAAATTGCTTTTGAATTATACACAAAAGCAACCCCCTCTCTAAGACTTTTAAAGAT
>JGI24539J26755_10001714_pt1 | contig 10085 bp, 8 predicted proteins | sample NorSeaMetagenome_2_FD_26755 | JGI IMG/M metagenome (IMG submission 26755)
TCTTGGTAACGGCCAGAACGAACTTGCTGCGTTACAAAAAGGTTAAGGTAGTTAAGCCAAGTAACATCCATACGTGGACCAACTACAGAAGTATAGTCAGTGCCCCATGGCATACGAGGACCAGCAATAACTGNATCAAATTGCTGAGTTATTGGTAATACTGTTGTGTTGGTAGTAATACCAGCATGAGCTTTTCCTTGAGCTACAGCTAAGAATACTTCATTCTCAGATTGATAGCCTTGATAATTACCTTCAATTCCAAGTTCTTTAGCTATCTTCAACCATTCCTGTTCAGGGACAGTTCCAATAGCAGCAGCAACTTTCTTGTCATACATATCTTCAACAGTAACGATACCACTATCAGCTCCAACAATAGCTTGAGCATAATAAATNGCATAAGGTATTGTGAAACCAACTGTTTTAGCACGAGATAATGTATCAGAAGTACCACCAAATACAACATCACCACGATTAGTAACAATTAATGGTAGGCGTTCAGCCCAAGTAATTGCAATAATTTCATGATCAACTTCTAATGCAGCTGCAAGGTCCTTACAATACTCAACATCAAAACCTGCTGGCTCATTATTTGCATCACGATAGCCAATTGGTGGAAAGTCTAAAACTACTCCACATCTTAGAACTCCAGCATCAATAACATCATCTAGTTTATCTGCGGAAGCTGTAGTAGCGCCTGTAAGCAACAAAGCTGCAGTAGTTAGCGATACTAATGTTTTAGAAAACATTTTCATTTGTTTCTCCTATTAATTTTTAAATATAACACTGAAATACTCGTCTGAGAATCCTAATGTTGGCAATATCTTATCACTTTTAATTCAAAAATGTAAGTTCTATTCCCACACTATTTTTATATTTTTTATATTTCTACTCTAAATTAATTACAAAGTATCGATTAAAGTTAAATATAGTATATTATTTTCAAAATAAATAATTTATTAGGAGAGACTTAATGAGATTTGAAGGAATTTACACACCAATTATCACACCTTTTGCAAGCAACGGACAAATTGATTGGGATGTATATGCTGAAGTGATTGATTGGCAAATTGAAAATGGTGTAGCTGGAATTATAGTCGGTGGATCTACTGGTGAGTTTTATGCACTTTCCAAAGAGGAGCGTATTCAACAATTTAAATTCGCATCAGAGCGAATTAATAATCGAGTCGAATTTATGGCGGGAGTTAATGATATTCGAGCTGATGAGTGCATAGATATTTCTATGGCAGCAGTTGATGCAGGAGCTAAATCGCTTTTAGTAGCTGCCCCACCTTATTCTCTTCCTTCAGAAGAAGAGCTTGCTTATCATGTTCTTGCGATAGCTAAAACAACAGAATTACCAATTATGCTTTATAACTATCCAGGAAGAACTGGAGTTGAGATGGGTGAAGATTTTTTATCAATAGTTGCAAAAAATCCACTTATAGCCGCTATAAAGGAGTCAAGTGGTGACTATTCTAGATTGCCTTTATTATCAAATAACTACCCTTCAATTGAGCTAGCAGTTGGAGGAGAAGAGCAGGTTCTTGAGTTCGCAGCATGGGGGGCAAAGTCTTGGGTGTGTGCGACAGCTAACTTCTTCCCTTCGGAATGTGTGCAGGTAATGGATATTCTTGGAAAGCAATCTGATTTTAATAAGGGGAGAAAGCTTATGGCTGCCTTTATGCCACTAATGAAAGCCCTTGAACAAGGTGGTAAATTTTTACAATGTGTTAAATTTGGCTGCGAAATNCAAGGCCGCCCTGGAGGAAATGTTAGACTTCCNCTACTTGCGATGGATGACTCTCTTAAACAAGAAATGACCATTATTATTGAAAATACTCGTAAATCGTTGAATTCAATCCTTAATTANAGCATCGAATGAACACAAATAAATTAATCCATATTGTTTCATGCCATGCAGAGGGTGAAGTAGGTAACGTTATCGTTGGAGGTGTAGCTCCTCCAAAAGGAGATAATCTTTGGGAAAAGGCCAGGTGGATTGATCAAGATCAAAAATTAAGACAGTTTGTTTTAAATGAGCCAAGGGGAGGCGTGTTTAAACATGTGAATCTTTTGGTGCCTCCTATAAACTCAAATGCTCATCAAGGTTTTATAGTTATGGAGCCAGAGCACACTCCACCAATGTCAGGATCTAACTCAATTTGTGTTTCAACTGTTCTGCTTGATACTGGATTGATTCCAATGACTGAGCCCATAACAGAATTTATACTTGAGGCACCTGGGGGTCTAGTTCCAGTTAAGGCTTATTGTGAGAATGGAAAAGCTAAAAGTATAGAGGTTCATAATGTTGCATCTTTTGCTGATCAGCTAGATGTTCATATTGATGTTGAAGGGATGGGTTCTCTTAAAGTAGATACTGCATATGGAGGAGATAGCTTTGTTATTGTTAATGCAGCTGAACTTGGCTTTAATATTACACCTGATGAAGCCAAGGATATAGCTGATATTGGATCAAAAATAACAGCTGCTGCGAATCTACAATTAGACTTTAATCATCCTACTAATCCTGATTGGAACCATATTTCATTCTGCGAACTAGCGCTTCCTTTATTCGAGGAGGATGGAGTAAAAGTCAGTCGTAATAGCGTTGTAATAGACCCAGGCAAATTGGATCGCTCTCCCTGCGGTACTGGCTGTTCTGCTCGAATGGCACTGCTGCATGCTAAAGGAGAGTTAAAAAAAGGTGACCGAATGGTTGGTCGATCAATTATTGATTCTCGCTTTGATTGTAGTATAGTGGAGGAGACTATGGTGGGTGCTAAGAAGGCAATTATTCCTTCAATTCGAGGAAGGGCTTGGATTACTGGTACTCATCAATTAATGCTTGATCCTGAGGATCCATGGCCAGAAGGTTATCGGCTAACTGATACTTGGCCAATTAAGAAATGAAATCTGTTCTTTTAATAGGTTAAAGCTTATGCAATGGAAAAAAACTATCACTATGGTAGAGGCTCATGCAGAGGGAGAGGTTGGACGTATTGTTACTAGCGGTGTTAATGATATCCCTGGTGACACAATGTTAGAAAAAATGAACTATATAAATCAAGTAGATGACAGTTTACGTCGTTTTTTGGTATTTGAGCCCCGAGGTTATGCGCAAATGTCAACCAATCTTATTTTTGATCCAATTAACAAAGATGCTGATATAGGTTTTTTGATTTTACAAGGCGATAAGGCTCATGCTATGTCAGGCTCAAATAGTATTTGTTTAGTAACGGTTTTACTAGAAACTGGTCGAATAGAAATGAAGGAGCCTGAAACGACAGTAACATTGGATACCCCTGCAGGAATTGTTCGGGCAACAGCGTCCTGTAAAAATGGAAAATGTGAAAGAGTATCATTAGATATGACTCCATCATATGCAGACCAACTTGATGCAATAATAGATGTAGAGGGGCTTGGAAAAGTTACTGTTGATATTGCTTTTGGTGGTATTTTTTACGCTTTAATTGATCCTAGTCAGTTTGATTTAAAAATCTTACCTGAGAATGCTCGTCAGCTTGTAGATATTGGTACTCGTATTCATAGAGCAGTTAATGAACAGCTTGAAATAAGTCACCCTGAGCTTGAGAGTATTAAGGGTATTTCTTATACAATGTTTGTTGGCCATGACGATGAAGGTGAAATGAAAGGTGCTACTATTCTGCCACCTGGTCGAATTGATCGCTCTCCATGCGGTACTGGAAATTCTGCTCGACTAGCAGTTATGGAGGCNAGAGGGCAGATTAAAGTTGGTGAAATTCTAAAGGCAAGATCTATTATTGATAGTGAATTTCAGGTAGAAATAATTTCTAAAAAAACAATTGCTGGAAAACCTGGAATCTTACCAAGGATTTCTGGACGTGGATGGATACATGGCATCCATCAAGTAGGAATTGATCCCAGTGATCCATATCCTNTAGGTTATAAAGTATCTGACTGCTGGGGTGATGCNTTTGATTTACTTAGTTAAGAGATATAATGACCTCTAAGGGAATCCCTTTAGGTTCATCTATTGCAATAATAGGGGCTGGTATTGTAGGTGTTGCAAGTGCATGTGCNCTTATGCGACAAGGCTACAAAGTCTCAATCTTTGATCCATCCCATCCAGGAGAGGCTGGTTCATCGATGGCGAATGCAGGCCACATTGGCGCTTCAGATATCTNTCCTTTAAGCACACCAGGCATTCATTGGAAAGCTATAAAAATGTTAATGGACTCTAATGCACCATTAAAGATTTCATTTAAAGAATTTTGGCTACAGTTACCATGGTTTTGGCGATTTTGGCGAACTTCTCATGCAAGCAATTTTGAATCTGCAACAAAAGCATTAAGCTATCTTTGTCAAAATTCTATTGATGATACAAGAGAGCTTTTTGAGTATTGCAATATGGGTGATATGCTAGATCATAAGGGTTGTATGTTTATTTATGATACTGAGGAGAGTTTTAATAGTAGTCTAAAGAGTTGGATTGATAAGAAAAATAGAGGTTTTAGTAGTGAAGTAATAGATCTTGATCAGCTAAATATAAGAGCCCCTTATATTAGTAATAAGTTTAAGTATGCTGTCTTATCACATAATTGGGGGCAAGTTAGTGATCCACTTGAAGTGGTAAAAAGTATTGCTAATATTGCAGAGAAGGGAGGTGTCATTTTTCATCAAAACCGAGTTAATAGTATTTCTAAAAAAAACAATTCAATTGATTTAGCTACTGATAAAGGAACAGATAGTTTTGATGCAGTAATAATTGCAGCTGGTATCGGATCAGTTGATTTTGCAAAATCTTGTGGTGATTATTTACCCATGGCTTCTGAAAGAGGATATAACTTAACTATTCCTTCAGCAAACATTAAAAATGAATTACCACTTGTCTTTGCAGATCGAGGAGTGGTTACAACAAGTCTATCGAGTGGATTTAGAATAGGGGGCTGGGCAGAGTACTCAAATTCTAAAAATAAAGCGAACCAAGACCATTTTAAATCTATTGCTCGAATTAGTCGCGAATTATTTCCAGAAATAAATATAGATAATGCTAAATACTGGATGGGTAGTCGGCCTTCAACTCCTGACTCTGTTCCAGTAATTTCTTGCTCTCAAAAAATGGATCGTATTTTTTATAATTGTGGTCATGGACATTATGGGTTAACTCATGCTGCAACTTCTGCAAAAATTTTATGCAAGTTACTAGATGATAGCGCTGACTATACTGAGCATGAGGGCCTATCGATTAATAGATTTTTATAACCAAGTAAATANTACATTTATTTTTTTAAGTATTAAATTTTAACTAAAATACCCCTCTAGTNAAGAATTCGATAAGCTAAACACAATGAAAAAAACATTTCTATTAACACATCCAAAGATTAAGACTGCAAGGCTTATAGAGGCAATAAGGCGTGATGTTAAAAAGTATCTAAAAAGAGAAAAAAGAAAGTCATTACCTGATGGCGCTGATTACTGGGATTTTGATTGTAAGTTTGGTCCAACAGAGGATAAAGCAGAGATGATTTTAGTTTCTGAGATAAGCAAATGTATAACTGAAGTAGAGGNTGAAAACCTTAAATCATTTTATTTAGAAATTCTCGCAAAACCAGGCCTTAAAAAAAATTTTACTAAACCTAAAATTTAGATAAGTNTTGATTTATTGGTGATAGTTTGGNGCCTCTTTAGTAATTGCAACGTCGTGAACNTGAGANTCAGTCATTCCTGCAGCGGTAACTTGCACAAATTCCGCTTTAGTTCTCATAGTAACTAGATCTTTGCATCCTGTATAGCCCATTGACGATCTAATTCCACCAACAATCTGATGAATGATTGGTCTTATAGAGCCTTTAAATGGAACTCTTCCCTCGATACCTTCGGGAACAAGTTTTTCTGCAGCAAGTTCAGCTTGAAAATAACGGTCTGATGAGCCATGAGCTTGACCCATTGCGCCAAGAGAGCCCATACCTCTATAAGCTTTATATGATCTTCCTTGAAAGAGCTCCACTTCACCTGGTGACTCCTCTGTGCCGGCAAGCATTGAGCCAATCATAACGCTATGTGCACCAGCAGCAAATGCTTTTGAAGCATCACCTGAAAACCTTATACCACCATCAGCAATAACAGTTACATTAGTGTCTTTTAGTGCTTCTGCAACATCTGATATAGCACTAAATTGAGGAACACCAACACCAGCTACAATTCGAGTAGTGCAAATACTTCCAGGTCCAATTCCAACTTTGACACAATCAGCACCAGCTTTAGCTAAATCTAGAGCGGCCTTAGCAGTAGCAATATTTCCTGCAATAATTTCAAGATCNGGGAAATCTTTTTTTGTCTTTTTAACTCGATCTAAGACGCCTTGTGAATGACCATGAGCGGTATCAATAACAATCATATCTACACCAGCTTTAACTAGTGCACTAATTCTTTCAGAAGTGCCTTTTCCAACGCCTACAGCAGCACCCACAATTAACCTCTCTTGATCATCTTTAGCAGCTTTTGGAAAGTCACTAGTTTTCTTGATGTCACTTACAGTAATCATACCNCCAAGCTTAAAATTTTTATCTGTCATCAANACTCTTTCAATACGATGCTTTTGAAGGAGATTTCGAACAGTATTCATGGAGACGCCTTCACTAACCGTTATTAGGTTCTTTTGNGGAGTCATAACNTTTTCAACAAGCTCATCAAGACGAGTTTCAAATAAAACGTCTCTACTCGTTATAAGNCCAACTAAAATATTTTTTGAAACAACAGGAAGAGCAGATATTCCNTGCTGNGATTGNAGGTCAAATACATCCTTTATAGTNGCATTTGGTTCAATACTAATNGGGTCTCTGATTATTCCAGATTCAAATCTCTTTACTTTTCTGACTTCTTTNGCCTGAGAGATAACTGACATNTTTTTATGNATAACNCCCATTCCNCCTTCTTGAGCAATAGCAATTGCAAGTTTTCCTTCTGTAACAGTATCCATTGCTGCGGACATAATTGGAGTGTTAAGAGTAATTTTATTTGTAAGTTTTGATGTTAAATCAACTTCCTTGGGAAGAATAGAGGAGTGAGAAGGGACTAATAATACATCATCAAAAGTCAGTGCTTTTTTTAATACTTTCATATAAATTCTCCTAATTATTTAATAACGCCTTCTATTCAGAAGTCCAGGCAATATAAAACCAATAATCATTCCAAAGAATAACACTATTGCACCAACAATAAACCAGTTTCTTGAGCTAGTATCTTTTTGTATTTGAGTATTGTTTTCCGCTAACTGGAGTTCTGCTTTGAGCTGGAGCGATTCTTGAATTAATTTTTCATTCTCATGTTCAAGCTTAAGAGCATCTTGATAGACTTGTTCAATATGAGCCTTTTCAGCTTTAGATTTTGAACTTTGAATAGCAAGATCTGTATTATCTTGTTTAATAGTAATAAGTTCATTTTCAAGAGCTTCTTTTTCAGTACTCAACTTAGAAATTAGAAGCTTATTTTCATTGAAAGTTCTNGTTAATTTTTTTAATTTTTCTCTNGCAGAGGGTTCTGAAGAAATATAGCGTGATGAAATCCATCCAATAGTATCATCAACTTGAATCTGAGCCCACCCATCTTCAGTACTTTGCAATATAGAAGCTTCTGTGCCTGAAGAAAGAAATCGAATAATATTTTCATTATCAAAGGACTTTTCAGATCGAAAAGGCAATTCCATTTGATCAGTAATATAGACAAGTGATTCAGCACCAGCTCTAAAGGTTACTAATAATAGAAGTAAGAATAAGGTTTTGTAATTTTTCATATTTTAATAATTACTATTGTATATCGCACAAAATAAAACAAATGTGTTTTATGTGTGCTTTTAATGAACCATAATATTTTTTCATAATTGGCTAATTTTTTTAAGTTGGATCCCAAGTTCGTCAAGAGATTGCTCTACTGAAGCAAGTTTTAATTTTTCCTTTTCAACAACTGCCTCTGGAGCTGAAGATATAAATTGATTATTATTCAATTTTCCTGAGAATTGAAGTTGTAATTTATTCAATTTATCTATTTCTTTATTTAATCGAGCTATCTCTTGGTCTTTATCAATTAAGCCTGCTAATGGGATAAGTATTTTCATTTCACCAACTAGAGCAATTGCAGACTCAGGCTCATTATCATTATCTAAAAGAATTTCAACATTTTTAAGTTTTGCTAAGGCAAATATAATTGACTCGTTATTTTTAATAAAAGTTTTGTCCAAAGAATTTAGATTTTGGACAAAGCATGGAAGAGGTTTTCCTGGGGTAATATTCATTTCGCCTCTTATTTGCCTAATTCCCAAAATAAATTCTTTTAACCAATCTATTTCTAACTCTGCATCCTTGTTAAAGAGAGCTTTATCAGGTTCAGGAAATTTTTTAGAAATTAGCTTCTCTGTAGAACTATCAATAAGTTTTTGGGACTGCTCAAAAATCTCTTCCGTGATAAATGGAATAATTGGATGAAGTAAGATTAAAATTTCAGTAAGTACTTTAAGCAGTGTGGCTTGGGTACCTTTTTTTGTTAAATTATTTTCCAATAATGGTTTTGATAACTCTAAATACCAGTCACAATAATCATGCCAAACAAAATCATATAAGGACTGGCTCATTAAGTCTAGGCGGTATTCAGATAAATGTTTTTCTACCTCAATTTTTGTATGCTGAAGTCTAGAGAGGATCCATTTATCTGGGGAAGATAGTTTTGAATTAAAATCAATTGATTGTGATTCTAGATTCATTAAGACAAAACGAGATGCATTCCAAAGCTTATTACAAAAGTTTCTATAACCTTCTACTCTTTTAAGATCAAATTTAATATCCCTACCAAAAGAAGCCAGAGCAGCAAAGGTAAATCTTATTGCATCAGTTCCAAAAGCAGGTATTCCATCAGGAAATTCTTTTTTGGTTTGTTTTTTAATCTTTTCAGTGAGTTTTGGCTGCATCATGCCTTGTGTTCTTTTGACAAGAAGGTCTTCTAGGCTTATGCCATCAATAAGATCGATTGGATCTAGCACGTTACCTTTGGATTTGCTCATTTTTTGACCATTGCCATCTTTTATAAGACCTGTAATATAAATATCTTTAAATGGCACGTCTCCAGCAAACTTCAGGCCAAACATAATCATTCTTGCAACCCAGAAAAAGATAATATCAAAACCTGTAACAAGAACGCTTGTAGGATAGAAGCGTGAGAGTTCAGGCGTATTTTCTGGCCATCCTAGGGTTGAAAATGGCCACAAAGCAGAAGAGAACCAAGTATCAAGAACATCTTCATCTTGAACAAGATCATTATCAATACCAGCTTGAGCCTGAGCTTCTTCTAGATTATTTGCAACATAGATTTTTCCAGACTTGTCATACCATGCTGGAATACGATGTCCCCACCATATTTGACGAGAAATACACCAATCTTCAATATTTTCCATCCAATTAAAGTAGGTTTTGTTCCAGTTTTCAGGTACGAAGCGAATATCGCCTTTTTTTACTGCTTCTATAGCGGGTTCTGCTAATGGCTTTACCTTAACAAACCACTGGTCAGTCATATAAGGTTCAATAATACTATGCGTCCTGTCTCCTCTTGGAACCATGAGGGTATGGTCATCAATTTTTGCAATTGAACTTTGTTTTTCTAAGTCTTGAACTATAGCTTTTCGAGCATCAAAACGATCCAATCCTTGATAGGCTTCTGGAGCATTAAGATTAATTCTAGCATCATCAGTTAAGATATTTATAGTTTCAAGATTATGTCTTTGACCAATTTCATAGTCATTGAAATCATGTGCTGGTGTTATCTTTACACAACCTGTTCCAAACTCCATATCAACGTAGTCATCTGCAATGATTGGAATTTTTCTATCTGATAGAGGAAGAGCTATCATTTTCCCAATTAAATGTTGATAGCGTGAATCCTCTGGATGAACTGCAACAGCTGAATCTCCAAGCATTGTTTCAGGACGGGTGTAGCCACTACTAGAATCTCATCTGAATCAATAACTGGATATCTAATATGCCATAAAAAGCCACTTTCTTCAGTGCTTATGACTTCTAGATCAGAAACTGCAGTTAATAGAACAGGGTCCCAATTAA
>JGI24539J26755_10001720_pt1 | contig 10055 bp, 8 predicted proteins | sample NorSeaMetagenome_2_FD_26755 | JGI IMG/M metagenome (IMG submission 26755)
CAGTTTGTTTTTTAGTAAGTCCCAAGTCACCAGCAAATTCTTGAAAGAGTTTTTCAGCTCGCTTGCCCATGATATTAATTAAAACATTAAGGCGTCCTCGATGAGCCATTCCAAGACATATCCTCTTCATTTGGTGCTCACCAGAATGCTCAATCAATATATTAAGAAGTGGAATTAATGTGTCACTTCCTTCTAAGGAAAAACGTTTTTGACCAACATATTTATTATGCAGGAATTTTTCGAAAACCTCAGCAGCAGTTAATCTTTGAAGTAACCATTTCTTGTATTCAGCTGAATTTTCTTTTTCAAGAGACATGGTTTCAACTTTTGTTTGAATCCACTTCCTCTCTTCAAGATTAGGAATATGCATATATTCAACACCAAGGCTACTACAGTAAGTTTTATTTAGAGAAGTAAAGAGATCTCGTAAAGTATTACAATTTGGTCCTTGGTATGAACCCATATCAAAATTAGTATCAAGATCAGCTTCGCTCAAACCAAACTCTTCCAGAGTAAACGGCGGGGTTGAATGGTGTCTAGGTCTTTCTAAGGGGTCGAGTTTTGCTCTCAGATGACCTGAGAATCGAAAAGCATAAATTAAACGTAGTACCCCGAGTTGGGCTGCACTCTGGCTAGATTTATTTGAGCTCGTTGAAGACTCAAAATTATTCTCACCATAACTAATAAAGCGACTTACAACATCCTCGTGTGAACTAGAATTATTATTCATTATTAAAAGAGATTAATGATAAAAAGATTTGCTGATTTGAAGGTTTTATAAAGTGACAAAAGTCGACTATATTGCTATGAACTTGTAGGCAATTTTGTACTTTTTTTGTAATCAAAATGTTCACAATTTGTGAGTTATATTTTTAACTTGAGATTATATAGGGATTGCCATCTGGAAGTTATTAATTATTCAAATTAATCGCTATAAAGATTTAAATAAGGTTTAAATTGAACCTTGTTTGAAACCAATGTATACTTACATTAATAATTAAAGGAATAGTTCACCTTACGAACTGGGCGGTTGACCTATATTGTATGCCCTGGGATTTCCCTAAATTACTCAAAAAAGGAGCAAGTAATGCCCCCTAAATATAAAAAATCTAAAACCTTATCTGGAGGTAGTTCTTCGAATAATTTTCATAAACTTTTGCGACTGAAGAGGCATATTCTGGCTGATGGTGCAACTGGGACTAATCTATTTGATATGGGGCTTGAGACTGGAAATCCACCAGAACCCTGGAATTTATTTCATAAAGAGAAGATACGTTCTTTGCATCAGGGTTTTGTTAATGCTGGCTCAGATTTGTTCCTAACAAATAGTTTTGGTGGAACATCATTTAGGCTGAAATTACATAATTATGAAAATAAAGTTTTTGAATTCAATAAGGCTGCTGGCATTATTGCTCGAGAAGTTGCAGATAAAGCAGAACGATTAGTAGTTGTTGCAGGCTCGATGGGTCCAACAGGAGAAATGATTGAACCTCATGGTTTGATGACCTCTAAAGATGCAACAACAGCATTTAAGGCTCAAGCTGAGGGTTTAGTTGAGGGAGGAGTTGATGTGTTGTGGTTAGAAACTATGTATTCGATGGAGGAGTTAGAAGCTGCACTTGATGCAATTAAAGACTTTGGACTGCCAATTTGTGCAACGATGAGTTTTGATACTGCNGGTAAAACAATGATGGGAATTACTCCAAAAAATCTTGCTAGAAAATNTCANGATTTAGAATTAGCAGGNTTTGGTGCTAATTGTGGAATTGGTGCTGCTGATCTTATTGCAACAATTAATGGTATAACTCAAAATGTAGACTCAGAGACAGTGGTTATTGCAAAAGCTAATTGTGGTATACCTGAATTTCATGATGGCAATATCCGCTACTCTGGGACTGAAAATCTGATGGCAAAATATGTAAAAATTGCAATGGATTCTGGGGCAAAAATTATTGGTGGTTGTTGTGGAACAACTTTCAATCATATTAAAGCAATGCGANAAGCCATGGACAATCATAAGGTTGCCTCTTTACCNACTCTAANTCAAATTGAAAGTAGGNTAGGNNCATTATCAAAAGGATCTAAGGCTATTTTAAAGGATGATGATTCAATTCCAACTAGGCAAAGAAGAAGTCGAAGGAATANGATTTAAAAATTAATTTAATTTAATTTTTTAAGNTTTATGNTAGTATAAATTTCTTGATAATATATATNTTTTTATTCTTAGTAAATAATTGATTGATGGTTTCAAATTCGGANATTACGCATAAAAAGAAAGGCGTATCAATAATAAATAAGGAGCTTCCAAGATTTGGAAGTGATAAGCAATTAGAGGCCTCAATTGGTAAGCAAGTTCGTCTTGCACGAAAAAGTGCGGGGGTTACTCTGCAGCAACTCTCAAATCAATCATTATTATCGGTAAGTATGATTTCAAAGATTGAGAATGGTCAAATTAGTGCCTCGCTAAAAACTATTCAACAGATTTGTCATGCTCTAAATATTTCAATTACTTCATTATTTAAACAACACGACAAAGATGTTGAGCCAACATTTGTTAAATCAGGAGANGGCCTAACAATTGAGAGAGCTGGCTCAGATGAAAGCCGCCATTACCAACTTTTGGGACATACAGTTGGTGGATCTCTTAATGTTGAGCCATGTCTNATTACGGTTTCCTCAAGGGATTATGATTTTCCTGANTTCCAACACAAGGGNGTNGAGTTTATTTATATGCTTAAAGGTAAGATGGATTACTATTATGGAACTAAGGTTTACCATTTTAAGAAAGGTGACTCAATNTACTTCGATGCNGATAANCCGCATGGCCCAAAAAAAATAATTACTGATGAATGTCAATTTTTAACGGTAATTTGTTCTAATAATTCTGACTAATTTTCTCTTGTTTTAGANCTTAATATTTTCATTAAATGTGCTGAAAATTNGCCTTTTATTTAATTTCTTAGAGGTAAAAAAAATTTATTGACAATGGAATATCATTAGGCGTATACTCGCGTAGAGTTTGTTGCAACATTGGTTTTTTCGGAGTCAAAAAGGACCATAAAGGATTATCTTTGTTTAGCCTATCCATTTTGTATAGCAATAAATTTACTAATGTGCTTTTTTTTGTTTTTGATTTCATAATAAAGCAGAACAAAGTCATATAGGGGGCAAATCTTTAAAAAAGATTTTTTTAATTTTTTCGGAGAGATTAAATGACAGATTTAGAACTTCACGTTAATGAACCTGGACGCGATAAGCTTGTAAAACAAGTTAAAGATAAGATCGAAGCGTTGGGTGTTACATATGTATATTATCAATTTGTATCAGTTACTGGGCGTATTGTTGGTAAGGGTATTCCTGCAAGACATTGGGAAAGATTAGCTGAAAAAGGCTTTCAATTAGTTTACGGATCAACTGCAAATCTATTTGTTGATCGTCATGGCGATTATATTGGTTACGGACCAGAGTCTTCAGAGCTTGTTGGTATTCCAGATCCTGATACTTTTTGTCAGCTTCCATGGGATAAGAGAGTAGCTCGTGTTTTTTGTAGACTATATAGAAATCGCGAAGAGCGCGAAAACCCAGGACAAGCTTTGACATCAGATTGTCGAGGTAACCTTTATAGACAACATAAAGAATTCCAAGATCAGTATGGACTTGATATGCGTTGCGGAACAGAGCCTGAAATGATGTGGCTAAAGCGAGGTGAGAATGGTGGAACAGATGGTGGTGTTACAAAACCAAACTGTTACCATATCGATCAGTTTGAAGAATTACGACCTGTCTTTATGAAAGTTATTGAATATTCTGAGCAAATGGGACTTGATATTATTCAAGGCGATCATGAAGATGCTCCAGGACAATTAGAGCTTAATACGCAGTTTGATGATGTACTCAGAAATGCAGACCGTCTAACAACTTATCGTCAAATTTGTGCTCAAGTTGCTCGTGAGTTTGGTTTACTTGCTTGCTTTATGAGTAAACCTTTTATGGGTGTATCAGCATCAGGCTGTCATCACAATATGTCTTTATGGAAAGGTGGTAAGGATGTCTTTCATCCAGAAATTGCCTCAGGTGATGGTGAACTTCCAGGAATGCCTGGGTGCTTTACCTATAAAGAAGGTGGTGAAAATACATTTATGCCTGACCCATCAATAGATGAAAAAATGCCTGGTCCAATTGGCCTTAATTCAATTGGTGGGGTAATTAAACATTTACCAGCTTTGACTTCAATTGGCTCTTCAACGGTTAACTCATATCGTCGTTTATGGGATACTGGTTTTTGGGCGCCAATTTTTGCAGACTGGGGTTATCAAAATCGAACTTGTGCACTGCGTGTATCTGCTCCTGGTCGCTTTGAGTATCGCTCGGTAGACTCAATGGTTAATCCTATTTAATGGGTTCTGCACTTCTAAAGGCAATGGGTGATGGTATTGATAATAATCTTGAGGCCGGTGAGGCTGAAGAACGCAATATCTACGAAGCAATGGAAGCGGGTAAACAAGTTACTAAACTTCCTATGTCACTTGGTGAAGCCCTTAAAGAGCTTGATAATGATGATGTTATAAAATCATCAATGCCAAATGAAATGTATAAGGTTTTTCATCATTATAAGACCGACGAATGGGAAAAATTTAATGCCACGGTTACAGATTGGGATACGAGTACGTATTTGGATTGCTTGCCTTAGGCTAGCTTCATTTAGGTTTTTTTGGAATGCCCACCTTCAGGTGGGCAATTTTTAGTAAAGGGAGATTATTGTATGTGCGGAATAGCAGGTATTATTCATAGAAATGCTAGCAAAGATGAAAACATTGGTGGACAAATGACATCGATGCTTCAAGCCTTAAAACATAGAGGGCCAGACTCAACGGGCTACGCTGTTTATGGTGAAGATAATGGTAATCAGGTTGTAAGATTTAAGGTTGCAGAGGGAGCTGAACTAGAAGGTAGTTTTGATATCCATGCTCAGATTGAAGAGAGGATTAAGTTAGTCAATTCTCGTCTTACAGACCTTGGTGCTAAGGTTGTAAAAAAAGATAGTGCAAACGAGTACTCTCATCGCTATGAGATTCAATTTTCAGGTGACATGAAAAAGTTAGCTGACTTTGTTGAGGATATTGAAGGTGTTGAAATCTTATCAATAGGAAACTCACTTGAATTGATTAAGGATCTTGGTGATGCTTCGGTTGTATCAAAACAGTATGGTCTTGATAATTTTAACGGTACTCATGCAATTGGACATACAAGGATGGCAACTGAGTCAGACGTAGATATTCGTTCTGCTCACCCTTACTGGGCATATCCTTTTAGTGATGTTGCTGTTGTTCATAATGGACAGTTGACAAACTATTGGACAAATAGACGTGCTTTAGAACTTAAAGGTCATCGTTTTTCTTCAAACTGTGACTCCGAATTAATTGCAGTTTATATTGCAGATAGAATGAGTCAAGGCTCTGATCTTGAAACTGCTATGAAGGATTCTGTTGAATATTTAGATGGTGTTTTCACCTATTTAGTAGCTACAAAAGATCAACTTGGAATGGCCAAAGACGTTATGGCTGCTAAACCAATGGTTGTTTATGAGAGTGACGATATGATTGCGCTTGCTTCAGAGGAGGTAGCAATTAGAACTTTGTTTGATCATCGAATTGAAACATTTGACCCATATCACGGAGAGGTAAAAGTATGGCAGAACTAAAAAAAGAAACGGCCCAGGAGATGGGTCTTCATGATGAGCAGTTAAAAGGCAGAACTCAACAGCGATTTTTTGCTATTGATGAAAGTGAAAATTTAACTTATTTTCATTCTCACGAAGTTGATACCAGTAAAACTGCAACGATTGATGCGCTTGACATGACGCCAAGAGAAATTAATCGTGAAATCAGGGAGTTAATGGAAAAAGGTATTGGTGACATTACAGTTGATAATCCTATGTCAAGACATGGTGTTGGAGTTGGGATACTAAATCGCCTTAATCTTACCTTTACAGATAGTCTTGGTTATTTTGGCTGTGGTTTGATTGATGGACCTAATGTTCATATCAAAGGGCGAGTTGGTTGGTCGTGTGCAGAAAATATGATGTCTGGAACGGTTGTGATTGATAAAAATGCTGGCTCTACATTTGGTGCTGCTATTCGAGGCGGTGACTTAGTCTGTAAAGGTGATGTTGGCGCTCGAACTGGAATTGACCAAAAAGGTGGAACAATAATCATTGGTGGTAAGACTGGTGCATTTTCAGGCTTTATGATGCAGCGTGGCAGAATGATTATTTGTGGTGATGCTGGAATGAACTTAGGTGATTCAATGTATGACGGCACTATTTATGTTGGCGGTGAAGTTGAAGAACTAGGGGTTGATTGTGTTCCTGGTGAAATGACAGAGCTTGATATTCGTTATTTATCAGAGAAGTTAGCTATTTATGGTATTAAAACTCCTAAAGGTGTAGAAAAGATGAAAAAGTATGTTTCAGGCAAGATGTTATGGAACTATGCAAGTCTTGAGCCTAACGAGAAAAAACTAATTCTTTAATCGTACTTTTTAACAAATTAAACTAAAGGAAATATTATGAGTGATTCAGATCAAAAACATAGACTAGGTAAAAGTTTCATCTTCCCTAAATCAGTGATGGACGATATTCATATCAAATCTGATTTGGGTAGATATAGAATGAGAGGTTTCTCTTTATTTAAGAAAATTCCAACTTGGGATGATCTTACTTTTATGCCAGGAACGCTAACGCGTTTTGTTATTGAAGGTTATAGAGAGAAATGTTTGACCAAAACTATTATTGGGCCAGAAGCTCCAAGACCATTAGAGCTAGATATTCCAATTTATATTACTGGNATGAGCTTTGGAGCGTTAAGTTATGAAGCTAAAACTGCTTTAGCTCGTGGCGCTACTATGGCTGGAACAGCTACTTGCTCAGGTGAGGGTGGAATGATTCCAGATGAGAGACGCTATTCTAGTAAGTGGTTCTACCAATGTATCCANTCTCGTTATGGATTCAATCCTCAGCATTTACGTCTTGCTGATAGTGTTGAATTTTTTATNGGACAAGGTTGTAAGGTTGGCCTAGGAGGGCACTTAATGGGTCAAAAAGTGACTGACCAAGTTGCAGAAATGCGTTCTTTGCCTGCTGGTATCGATCAACGTTCNCCTGCAAGACATCCAGATTGGCTTGGACCAGATGATTTAGCTCTTAAAATTGAAGAAATTCGTGAAGCCACTGATGGTCAGATTCCAATTCAATTGAAGCTAGGTGCTGCACGTGTATACGATGATGTTCGTATGGCTGCAAAAACAGGCTGTGATAGTATATATATTGATGGTATGGAAGGTGGAACTGCTGCTGGACCTCACATTGCAACAGAAGAAACTGGCGTCCCTGGAATTGCCGCAATTCGTCAAGCGCGAAATGCAATTGATGATGTAGGAATGACTGGAAGAATTTCTCTAGTTTATGCTGGTGGTATTCGTAATGGTGGTGACGTTGCAAAAGCTGTTGCNCTTGGTGCTGATGCCGTTGCTATTGGTCACTCATCGCTTATGGCGCTTAACTGTAATAGAGACATTCCTGAAGCTGATTATCCGGCAGAAATGGGTGTTGAAGCTGGTGAATGTTATCACTGCCATACCGGTCGCTGTCCTGTAGGTGTTGCGACGCAAGATCCAGAGCTTAGAAAGCGTCTTGATCCAGATGAAGCATCAGAAAGAGTATATAACTTCTTACATACATTAGCTATTGAAACTCAAATGATGGCTCGTGCATGTGGTAAGACTAATATTCACTCTCTAGAGCCAGAAGATTTGGCTGCTTTAACTATGGAAGCCTCTGCTTGTGCACAAGTTCCTATTGCAGGTTCTCAGCATACGGTTGGTCGTCCAGATATGACACGCTTTTAAGAATAGGAGAAATTATGAGTACTAATGAAGAAGAGTTTGTAGTTGGCGCTGATGGTTTAGATACTGATCGTGAACAAATGATTGGTCAGCATATCGGTTATCGATATGATGTAAACCTAGTTCCTGACCTTAAATTTATAACTCCCTTTTTGCAAAAATATATTGACAAAATGGGTTGGAAAGACCTTAACTGGTTAGAAGATATTCATATGGGTTATGAGGGCGACCAAGCTGCTGTTTTTGATAGAAATATTAATGGTTGGGTCACTATTCCAGATAATATTAAACTTCCTGATAATCAACAGGAGCGAGATATGATTGCTCGTGAATTACTAGTTAAGTTTCAAATGTCTGAGAATCACCCTATGGTTGATTTAAATAACGCTTACCGAAAGTTTTAATTGCGGTAAGTGATTTTAGGGCTTATAAGGACGTTTAAAACTTTCTTATTATTTCCTTAGTTTAGCGGCATCCTACCCCCTAGGATGCTGTTTAAACTTCCAAAAGATTTAGTTAAAAAGATAACTTTTCGATTAAATTAATCAAATTGAACTATATTTTAACTGCAGTATAATCAAGCTTATGTTAAACAAGAATTATTGAATGAGAGTATCTAATATTAAATACAATGGTAATTGTGAGACCTACCAGATTCACGGTGGAGAGGCTGTTTCTATCGATTTAAAGAGTGGAGATTCTGTAGAAATTATTGATGTAGAGGGTGATCAACAATGCAGTATTCTTGCCTTTGATGCTATGAAATCTTCCGTATTAGAGTCTTTAAGCTGGAACTCAAGTCCAAGCAGCAACCTATCTAAAATAGTTTCAGAGGATTGTTCAGAAATGCTTAAAGCAATTCTTAATCATAATAAGATTAAAGTTAAAAATCTTAGTAGTACTGAGCTTTTTTCTGCGTCTAATCCAGCAGAATCTAGTCAATCATTTGCAATAGATAAGGACATATTATGCATTTTTGATGCAAAGGGAGGGCCAATGCTTGTTGATAAGCAAAACTCTCCAACTGAGATATTAATTAATGTTTCTCGCGCTAATCCTTCAAAGCCTTCTGAAAGACTTCCAGAGCCTCTTGCTAAATCTAAAAGTGAAATTAGAGTTAATGATAGTTCAGCAGTTGCTTATAAAGTTAAAGCTGGCGAGTACATCCAAATTATTGACGTTGAAGGGCGCCAGTGCTCTGATTTTCAAGCATTTATCGCAGAGGATTTAAAAAATAATTTAGAGTTAAGTCTCGATCCAACAGTTACAAGATCACAAATGCTTGCAAGCTATCCCGCACCTGGTACTCATGATAAATTTTATAATCAGAACTCAGTTCCTTTGGTAGAGATCATTCAAGATACTGTTTGTCGGCATGATACTTTTGGGTTGGCTTGTAACTCGAAGTACTATGATGATCGTGGATTTCCTGGCCATGTAAGTTGTACTGATAATTTCAATAAATCTCTGGCTGAATATGGCGTTAAACCAAGAAAAAATTGGGCTGCTGTTAATCTTTTCTTTAATACTGCAATAGAAGAGTGCCATTCACTTACTTCAGATGTTTCTTGGTCAAGACCAGGAGATTATGTTTTATTTAGGGCAATGGATGATCTAGTATGTGTTTCATCGGCGTGTCCTGATGACACTACTTCAGCTAATGGTTGGAATCCAACTGATATTCATGTTAGGATTTACGACAAAACAAATAATTTTTTATCGGCTACGGCATTTAGACCGGACCCACAATCAATACCTACTATGACTAAAGAAACTGGCTTTCACAATAATACATCGAAGTTGACTAAAAACTTTGACAACTATAATGGTTATTGGCTCCCACTTGATTATACCAATCTAGGTGCCATAAAAGAGTACTGGCAATGCCGAGAAGGGGTTGCAATGATGATCTTGCTCCTCTTAGGAAATTTGAAGTATATGGTGAGGATGCTGAGGCTTTGATGCAATATGCGATAACAAAAGATGTTCGAAAACTTGCTATTGGCCAAGTAGTTTATACCGCAATGTGTTATGACAATGGCTGTATGGTTGATGATGGAACTTTGTTTAGACTAGATGAAAATAATTTTCGTTGGATTGGTGGTTCAGAGGATGGTGGTAAACTCTTAAGAAAAATTGCAGATGATCGTAAT
>JGI24539J26755_10001726_pt1 | contig 10040 bp, 8 predicted proteins | sample NorSeaMetagenome_2_FD_26755 | JGI IMG/M metagenome (IMG submission 26755)
ACTCATTAATTTTTCCTATATGTTGAAAAACTAGCTTCATATTATAATCGGTCCATTAGCGAATAATATAGCATGCCGAGTTTCATACTTGGATTTCGTAAAAACCTTCCACCAGGAAAACTTTGCCTTGGAATCTTTGCCATAATATCAAAAGTCTCCCCATTTCCAGTAATTTTCTCAGAAACTAATTTTCCAGAGTAGCTAGCAAGAGCAACACCTTGACCAGAATAGCCCTGGGCAGATATAACTTTTTCATTATGGAGAGTTGTAAAGAATGGCAGGCGATTCATTGTTATCGCAAGCTTTCCTCCCCAAGCGTAATCGATTTTTACGCCCTTTAAAAATGGATAAATTTTCTCTAAAGGCTTAGTAACTATGGGAATAATATTATTTGAAAGTTCTTGAGAATAATTCTCNCCACCGCCAAAAAGTAAGCGCTTATCAGCACTCATTCTAAAATAGTTGATTACAAATCTTGAGTCAGCAAAGGCNATNTCTTTTGGGTTTATCTTTTGAACCGTTTCATCNTCAAGCGGCTTAGTTGCAACAATATAGTTATTCATTGGCAGTATTTTTGATGTTAAGCTTTTTTCAAAATTACCAAGGTAACCATTACAAGCCAGAACAACTCGATCTGCTTTGATGGAGCCATCTTTAGTTATTACCTTAACATGGTCATCATTAACTTTATAACTTAATGCAGGAGTATTTTCAAAGATCTTTGCACCTGCAGAGATAGCAGCTTTTGCAATCCCAAGAGCATAATTAAGTGGATGACAGTGAGCCTCGCCTTCATCATAACTACCCCCATAATATGTATTTGAGCCAGTCACATTTCTCATTTCATTATCATCCACATACTCAATGTCATGATAATCATAGTTTTCATTCATATGATCTACATATAGTTTTGACTCTTCGCAATATTTTTGCTTATGATTAGGATGGGCAATACCTTTTTTATAATCACACTGAATTTGATATTGGTCAATTAGATGTTTAGCGTGATATTTTGATTTCTCGCCAATCTCCCATAAAACTTTAGCATAATCAACTCCTAACGTTTTTTCTAGATAGAACTGATCTCTTCTCATGCCGCCAGATACTTGACCTCCGTTAGCACCAGAGGCTCCAGATGCCAGCTTGTTGGATTCAAGCAGGAGAACATTTACTCCTTCTTTTGCCAAATAAAGAGCGGTCGATAGACCCGTGTAGCCTCCACCAATTATGCAAACGTCAGCATGCACGTCGCCAGTAAGCTTAGGTTGATCAATCTCAATATTTCGAGATGCTAGGTAATAAGATTGCACGCAAAGATAGTATTTACTTAATTGATTTGGCAGTCAAATCAAGACACTTCCAAACCTTTTCAATTATCTCGTCAATATGCTCATTAGTACAAATTAAAGGAGGAGAAATAACCATCTTATTTTTAATTGCCCTCATTACTATGCCATTCTCATAACAAAAATCACGACATTTTCCAACAATCTCTCCACTATTATCAAATCGCTTGCAATTTTCTTTATCTTCAACAATTTCTATTGCTGCAAGCATTCCAAGTTGTCTAGCTTCACCCACCAAGGAATGATTCTCTAAATCCTTCCACTTACTTCCCAAGTATGGGGCGGTATTATTTTTGACTTGGTGAATTATATTAGTGCTCTCCATTAATTCAAGGTTAGCTATAGCTGCTGCCATACAGGCTGGATGTCCTGAATAAGTATATCCATGATTAAACTCTTCCTTAGCTGAAGCTAATACATCCACAATATCATCATGAACAATAACACCTCCAACTGGCAGATAACCCGAAGTTACTCCCTTTGCAAATGCCATTAAATCTGGCTTAAAGTTAAAGTGTCCAGAACCAAACCATTCCCCAGTCCTTCCAAAGCCACATATTACTTCATCTGCAACTAAAAGGATATTTCTCTCTTTACAAATTCTACTAATCTCTGGCCAATAAGTTTTTGGAGGAATAATAACTCCACCTGCACCCTGAATCGGTTCCGCAATAAATGCAGCAACGCGATCTTCACCAAGCTCGTCAATCTTTTTAGCAAGGCTTTGAGCCATCTTAATTCCAAATTCATCCTCATCAATTTTTCCACCTGCCTCAACACAAGCATCATAATAGTAGGGTTGTTCTACATGTTCAATATCAGCAATTGGTAAGCCACCTTGAGCATGCATGGCGCTCATTCCGCCTAAACTAGCACCTGCCATAGTAGAGCCATGGTAAGCATTTTTGCGACTAATAATGACAGACTTAGAGGGCTTGCCTTTTGCACTCCAATAGTGTCTTGTTAATCTCACAACAGTATCATTTGCTTCAGATCCAGAACCACAAAAATAAACTTTATTCATCCCTTCTGGAGTTTTATCCGCAATCATTTCAGATAACTTAATTGCAGAAGGATGACTAGACCCAAAGAAATTATTATAGTAAACAAGTTCTTTCATTTGCTCATTCACAGCCTTAATAATTGATTGTTGACCATAGCCCATATTAACGCACCATAGGCCAGACATACTATCTAAAATCTTCTTACCATCATTGTCATAGATATAAACTCCATCTGCTCGGCTGATGATATGAGTTTCCTCAGGCTTATTGATGTAACTTAAATCACTAAAGGATTGAATTAAATGCTTGGCATTTTTTTGTTGGAGAGCTGATGTGCTTATAGTCATGGGAATTCCTCAATTAAATTATCAACTTAAAATCGCAAGAAATTGAAATTATCTTGCAACACAATTTTAAATGTTATAGTGTAATACTTTTTTGAATCATGAGTAAAAAATAATTTACGATTGTTCAAAAGTAACAATAAATAATTAAATAGCAAACTTTTAAATACATGACTAATATCGCTGAAGAATTTTTAAAGAATAATCCAGATTTAGAAAAAATTGAATTTATATATGTTGACTTTAATGGCATCCCAAGAGGCAAATATGCCGCACCAAAAACGCTAGTTAAAGCTTTTGATGGTGGCCTTAAAATGCCTATATCAAGCTATGTACTTGATGTTTGGGGTGATAACCCTAAGGGAACTGGACTGGTGATGTCAGGTGACGGTGATGCAATATGTAGGCCCGTTATAAGCTCACTAGCAGTCACGCCATGGAGCACTCGCAAGACAGCCCAGTGCCTTGTTAGTATGGAAAATGGTGATGGAGAGGCAATTTATGCAGACCCAAGGCAAATCCTATCTTCAGTTCTTGAGCGTTTTCAAAAGCTTAATTTAAAGCCAGTTATCGCACCTGAAATGGAATTTTATCTTGTTGATAAACAATTGCAAAAAAATGGCCATCCACAAATGCCAATCATTCCAGGCACTAACAGAAGATATGAAGATGTTCAGCTTCTCAACTTGAATGAGATGGATGACTTTGAAAGCTTCTTTGCCCTAGTAGAAAAAAGTGCTCACTCTCTAGGGATTCCTGCTGAGACTGCCATCAAGGAGTGTGCACCTGGACAATTTGAAATTAATTTACTACATCATGATGACGCCCTCTTGATGGCTGATCAAGCCTTTTTAATGAAACGCTTAATTAAAAACTGCGCTCGACAATTTAATATGAATGCCACCTTTATGGCCAAACCTTTTTCAGATCAAGCTGGCAACGGTATGCATGCGCACCTTAGCATTATTGATAAAGATGGTAACAATGTTTTTACAGTCAATAAAGATAAACAGCCTCAAGGTATCTTTGCGAACTCTATTGCGGGCCTTTTAAAGAATGCCCCTGATTTTCTTTCTTTTTATGCGTCCCACTCAAATTCATATCGACGTTTAGTTCATAATGCAGATCACGCTCCAACAACATTAAGCTGGGGTAATGAAAATAGGACTGCCCTAGTAAGATTACCTGAGGCATCCTCAAAAGCAACGCGTTTAGAGTTTAGACTTCCAAGTGCAGACTCTAATCCTTACTTAGTATTTGCATCCATTCTTTCAAGTGTTTTGTCAGGAATAACAAATAAATATCCACTTGATAAAGAAACCATTGGGAATGCTCATGCGCAGCATGAAGCTGCATTAGGAATAACCTGGAGAGAGGCCGTTGATAAAACAAGTGAATCCCCAGTAGTTAAAGAATTTTTTGGTGAAAAGTTTCAAAAATCCTATCAATGCGTCAAAGAATCTGAGATAAAAAGATTTGAAAGTACGATTACTGACTTTGAATATAACTCATATTTAAGGCATCTTTAATATATGATTGAATTGTAATTTCAAAAAAAAGGTGCCTATTAAAGAATAAACTTTAATATAATCCAGTTAGTAAAAATAAAAATAAAAGGAGAGTAATAATGAAAAATAAATTAAATAATCTACTTATTGCTGGAGCGTTAACATTTACCGCTCAAGCTGTAATTGCAGAAGAAGTAGTTAATGTTCTAAACTGGTCTGATTATATTGATGAGCAGGTTAATACAGACTTTACAGCTGCAACAGGTATTAAGGTTGTCTATGATGTGTTCGATTCTAATGAAGTCCTCGAAGCAAAGCTTCTTGCAGGAAGCTCTGGATATGACGTTGTCGTTCCTTCTAGTAGTTTCTTAGCGCGTCAAATTGAAGCGGGTGTCTTCCAAAAATTGGATAAATCAAAATTATCAAATATTGGAAACATGTGGAGCGATATTGAAGAGCAGGTAGCACAATTTGGTCCACTAAATGACTACTCTGTTAACTACATGTGGGGAACAACAGGTATTGGCTACAACGATGGTTTAATTAGTGAAAGGATGGAGAATGCTCCTACAACCTCTCTTGCTATGGTCTTTGATCCAGATGTCGTTTCAAAATTTGCTGATTGCGGCGTTCATCTTCTAAATGCGCCAACTGAAATAATTCCTGCAGCACTTGCTTATCTTGGTGAAGATCCAAGAAGTACTGATTCGGATGTTATAGCTAAAGCAGAAGCTGTCTTGACCAAGGTTCGTCCGTATATTCAAAAATTTCACTCTTCTCAGTACATTGATGCTCTTGCAAATGGAGATATATGTCTAGTTGTTGGCTGGTCAGGTGATATATTTATGGCTCAATATGCAGCCTGGGATGCGGAGAATGGTGTAGAAATCGTTTATTCGATTCCTGATGAAGGCGCTCTAATGTGGTTTGATCAATTGGCAATTCCAGACGACGCTCCTAATGCTGATAATGCGCATAAGTATATTAACTGGATAATGGATCCTGAGCAAATTGCAACAGCAACAAACTATGTTTGGTATGCGAATGGTAATCTAGCCTCTCAACCTCTCCTAGAGGAAGACCTTCTAAATGATCCAGCGGTTTATCCAACACCTGAGGTTATGGAAGGTTTATACATTAGCCCAACATACGATTCTAAATCTCAAAGAGTAGTAACACGTACCTGGACTAAAGTCACAACAGGTCAGTAACTTTAAACTACTATTACCTTCATGATGCTTTGCATCATGAAGGGTTTTTAATAATCATAATTCTATGTCCGAAAATATTAAATTCAGCCCTTGGCTCGATTCAAGTCAGAAGCCGTATATCCAAATTCAAAATGTCACTAAGCGGTTTGGCGAATTTACAGCAATCGATAATTTAACTCTAGATATCTACAAAAATGAATTTTTCTCCTTACTGGGCCCTTCTGGTTGTGGAAAAACAACGCTTCTTCGAATGCTTGCAGGCTTTGAAAAAATAACTGATGGCAAGATTCTTGTGGATGGAGAAGATATATCTGAAATACCTCCTCACCTAAGACCAATTAACATGATGTTCCAGTCCTATGCGCTTTTTCCTCATATGACTGTTGAAAAAAATATTGCCTTTGGATTAAAGCAAGACAATCTTCCTACTAACGAGATTAATCAAAGAGTAGAAGAAATGCTCGAGCTTGTTGAGCTTACTGACTTTGCTAATCGCAAACCTAATCAGCTCTCTGGAGGTCAAAGTCAAAGAGTCGCTCTTGCGAGAAGCTTAGCCAAGCGTCCAAAATTATTACTTCTTGATGAGCCTTTAGGGGCACTCGATAAAAGATTGAGAGAACAAACTCAGTTTGAACTAATGGATATTCAGGAAAAACTAGAGGTCACTTTTGTTATTGTTACCCACGACCAGGAAGAGGCGATGACTGTTTCAAGTAGGATCGGCGTTATGGATTCTGGAAATTTAGTTCAAGTTGCAACACCTGCAGAAATCTATGAGGCACCAATCAACAAGGATGTTGCTGACTTTATAGGTGACGTTAATATATTAAAAGGAATCTATAAAGGACAAAATGAAGTTGGCACTCAGTTGTTTTCTGAAGACTCAAATTCAATTGTGTTTGCAACACAAGAAGTTGGCGCCTCAGTTGAAGATGAAATGTGGTTTGCAATCAGGCCAGAAAAACTTGAAATATCTAAAGTTGCGCCATCTCATGATCACAATATATTAAAAGGAACGATTGAAGATATTGCCTATGGAGGAAGCTTTTCCACTTACCATGTCAAACTAGATAATGGAAGAATCTTAAAGGCAATACGTGCAAATCGTGAAAGAACTAAAGAGCACCATTTAACATGGGATGATGAAGTTTACCTTCAATGGGCTCCACACTCTGCTGTGGTTCTTCTTTCTTAGCTTCCTGTGAAGCTTATGCAAACAAATCCAAACTTTTTTAAAAGTATCTTTAATGGAAGAAATGCCGTAATTGCAATTCCATATATTTGGCTGCTTTTGCTTTTTTTACTACCTTTTATCTATGTTTTAAAAATAAGTTTTGCAGAAACAATTTATGCAAGGCCGCCATACTCCTCCCTTCTAATTTGGGGAGATTCATGGCTACCTTCAATTAAAGCAAGTTTTGATAACTATTTATTTCTTTTTAGTGACTCTTTGTATATTAAAGCCTATCTTTCAAGCTTAAAAATTGCTTTTATCTCAACAATACTAACTCTAATAATAGGATACTCAATAGCTTACAGCGTCGCAAGAGCTCCCACTCGATGGAGGGGAATATTGCTAATGCTTGTTATTCTTCCTTTTTGGACTTCTTTCTTAATAAGAGTTTATGCGTGGATTGGAATTCTAAAGACGGAGGGCTTACTAAACTTAGCTTTAATGTCCATTGGAATTATTGAAAAGCCACTCATGATAATGAACACTGATCTTGCAGTCTATATTGGCATTGTTTACTCTTATCTGCCTTTTATGATTCTTCCTCTATATGCAAATCTTGAAAAAATGGATATGAGTTTATTAGAAGCTGCNGCNGATCTNGGNTGCAGACCCTTTAAAACCTTCTGGACAGTAACTGTTCCACTTTCTCTATCTGGAATTATCGCTGGNTGCTTCTTGGTTTTTATNCCAGTTATGGGTGAGTTTGTAATCCCAGATTTACTTGGCGGCTCTGAAACGCTAATGATTGGAAAGGTTCTTTGGACAGAGTTTTTCTATAACCGAGACTGGCCAGTGGCCTCAGCAGTCGCAATCCTTCTACTTGCAATTCTCGTTGTCCCAATAATGCTTTACCAAAGNTCACAAGAGAAGGCAATCTCATGAAAAAGTTTGGTAGCTTCAATATTTTCTCACTGATTGTTGGATTTTCATTTTTATATATACCAATAATATTATTAATTTTATTTAGCTTTAATGAATCAAGATTAGTTACAGTTTGGGGTGGTTTTTCAACTAAATGGTATGGTGAGCTATTGCAAAACCAGGGCATAAAAGATGCTGCTTGGGTAACAATAAAGGTTGCCTTTGTTTCTTCAACTATTGCAACAATTTTAGGAACTATTGCTGGCCTGGTAATGACTCGTTTTGGTAATTTTAAAGGCAGGACTCTTTTTTCAGGGATGATCTATGCGCCAATGGTTATGCCTGAAGTAATCATTGGGCTATCAACTTTACTTATGTTTGTAGCGCTTGCAATTGATCGCGGTATTTTTACTGTGACTCTGGCTCATATAACATTTTCAATGTGCTATGTTGCAGTTGTTGTGCAGTCAAGAATGTCAAGCTATGATGATAGTCTTACGGAGGCGGCGCTGGACTTAGGGTGCACCCCATTTAGAACGTTTATCCTAATAACACTTCCAATAATCCTCCCAGCAGTTATCTCTGGCTGGCTTTTATCTTTCACTCTGTCACTTGATGATCTAGTAATTGCGAGCTTTACTTCTGGCCCAGGATCTACAACCCTTCCAATGAAAATATATTCTATGGTGAGACTTGGGGTCACTCCTGAAATAAATGCAGTTTCAACAATCTTAGTAGGAGTTGTCACTCTAGGCGTCATAGCTGCCTCATTAATTGGAAGACGACAGAAACAACAAATTCTAAAAACGCAACATACGTGAAGGACATTTCAGCTCAATTGAGCATTATAATTAGCACCTTTAAAGTTCAACACAGCTACAAGGATAAATTATGCTAAAAAATACTAGCCTTTTAAAAACTCACGGCTACATCAACGGACAGTGGGTTGGTGATGATGCTCAATCGCGTTTTGATGTGACTAATGCTTATACAAATGAAGTAATTAGTACTTTGCCAGACATGGGTAAAAAAGAAACTGATGAGGCCATCGATGCAGCAAATGCCGCGTGGCCAGATTGGCGCAGCCGAACTGCTAAAGAAAGAGCAATTATCTTAAAAAAATGGTTTGATTTAATCATGTCTAATCAAGAAGATTTAGCTACATTAATGACAGCAGAACAAGGAAAGCCATTAGCAGAAGCTAGAGGTGAGGTTGGTTATGGCGCATCCTTCATAGAATGGTTTGCAGAAGAAGGAAAAAGGACCTATGGTGACATAATTCCAACGCCTGCAAATGACAGAAGAATACTTGTAATTAAACAGCCAATCGGCGTTGTAGCTTCAATCACGCCTTGGAATTTCCCAATCGCAATGATCACAAGAAAATGTGCTCCTGCAATTGCTGCAGGCTGTCCAGTTGTTATTAAACCCGCTGCAGAAACTCCATTATCAGCGCTAGCAATTGCAGAACTTGCTGAGCAAGCTGGGATACCCAAAGGAATAATAAATGTAGTTGTTGGAACTAATTCAAGTGAAATTGGACAAGCCTTAACCAGCAGCCCAATTGTAAGAAAACTTTCATTTACTGGCTCAACTGCCGTTGGAAAAATTCTAACACGCAACTGCGCCGACACAATGAAAAAAGTATCTATGGAGCTAGGAGGTAATGCTCCATTTATAGTCTTTGATGATGCCGANATCGANTCTGCAGTTTCAGGCGCAATGATTTCAAAGTTTCGTAATACTGGGCAAACCTGCGTTTGTACTAATCGCTTTTTAGTTCAAGAGGGAATTTATGATGAGTTTGTAACTAAACTTGCTGAAGCGGTTAAAACTCTAAACGTTGGAAATGGAATGGATGAGGGTGTTAATCAAGGGCCATTAATAAGCCTTAAAGCACTTGAAAAAGTTAAAGATCACTTGTCAGATGCTGTTGATCGAGGAGCACTCGTTGCTGTAGGTGGAAAGCCTCATAAAAATGGTGGAACTACATTTGAGCCAACGGTCATTAGCAATGTAGACAGCTCTATGAAAATTGCAACAGAAGAAACTTTTGGGCCAATTGCGCCAGTATTCAAATTTTCAACTGAGAAAGAAGCGATAGATATGGCTAATGATACGGAATTTGGACTAGCCTCTTATTTTTATACGAATGATATTAATAGAATATGGCGCGTATCTGAAGCCTTAGAATACGGAATGGTTGGCGTTAATGAAGGCGTCATTTCTAATGAAGTTGCTCCATTTGGCGGAATCAAAGAGTCAGGATTAGGCAGAGAAGGCTCGCACTATGGAATAGATGACTTTCTCGAACTAAAGTACATTTGTATGGGCGGGCTAAAGTAATATTTTTTTTAAACCTATAACTTTAATCTAGCTCAATAACTCTACTAACATTTTTAAACATGATTTCCAGTGCGCCTTTTCACTGGTTGGTATAATGGCGCATTTGAATTTATAAAATACAATAATGAAAGTTGGAATTCTTGGTCTTGGTACAGTTGGTGGTGGNGTTGTAAATGTATTGCAAAA
>JGI24539J26755_10001727_pt1 | contig 10040 bp, 5 predicted proteins | sample NorSeaMetagenome_2_FD_26755 | JGI IMG/M metagenome (IMG submission 26755)
GGCTCGTAAACATCCAGACAAAACAATGTTGCGGCACTATTTAGCAGTGAGTTAAACGAGCTAAACACCGCTCCAAGTAAGACCGCAAGAAAAAAGCCTGAGGCATAGGTAGGAAGCACATCACGAATAAGTTGAGGATATGCAAGATCAATGGAACTCAGTCCGTCAGGGCTATTAGGGCCGCCGTAGAGATGAAAAGCAATAACCCCTGGGATCATCATCATGATCGGCACTAAAACTTTGAAAAACCCCGAAAAAAGGACCCCTTTCTGCCCTTCCGCAAGGCTCTTGGCGCCGAGAGTACGTTGAATAACATACTGGTTAGCACACCAGTAAAACAGGTTGGCAAAAATCATCCCGGTAAATANAGTCGCAAATGGCGTAGGGTCATCAGACGAGCCAATCGCATTTAGTTTTTCGGTATTGGTGGTGGAAATGATTTTCAAACCCGACATTATACTGCCCTCGCCGAGCATTGAGAGGCCGAGCAAGGGTACCGCTATACCTATTACCAACAAACCAATACCATTGAGAGTGTCAGAGACAGCAACGGCTCTGAGGCCACCAAATATGGCATAGACACCGCCCACACTGCCGATAACCATAATGGTCAAGACCAATGATCGACTATAGGAGATATCAAACAAGTTAGGCACATCAAATAACTGCAGTACCGCGATAGATCCTGAGTATAGCACCGATGGAATAGTCACCAAGCCGTAGCCAAGCATGAACAAAATAACCGTGAGGCGTCTGACATCATCATCAAACCGATTATTTAGAAACTCAGGTAAGGTTGAAAATGCCCCCGCCAAGTAACGTGGTAAAAAGACAAACGCCATGCAGATGGTCGCGACTGCCGCGGTTACTTCCCATCCCATGCTACTCAAATTAAAACCATAGGCGGAGCCATTGAGACCGATCAATTGCTCAGCAGAGAGGTTTGTTAGTAACAGAGAGCCGGCAATAAAAACCGCACTGAGATTTCGTCCAGCTAAGAAGTAGCCATCTCGGCTATTCGATTCATACTTAGATTGTCGATAGGAAATCAGGGCTACCAGCGCCATAAAAAAAGCACAACTGAATAAAGTTAATATAAGTTCTTGATCAATCACGCAATGCGCTCATAGCTTGGCATCCAGTTGTACTTATTTATAAAATCCTAACGCCTATGAAGGCTAAAACGACACAAGCGTTAAAGCCACACAGCGTTGGTTTATAGTCATCTAGCCCCTCATAAGCCCACTGGTTTTAGTGATTCCAAATGAGCCTGAATGTCGTTTGCAGTCACGCGTGTCGCATTGTCAGCAACAACACCATTAATCAAAGCCTCGCCCTCTAAACCAAATAAATACCTCAAAATTAGTAATCCATCGGTTAACGCATCGATCTGACCATTACCATCAATATCGATAAAATCTCCAAGCAGCTGAATACGTAACTCGATATCATCAGACTTGGTGTAGCTCGCATCCGATGACACAGTGCCATTAATCAGAGAATCGCCGTCTAAACCAAACATGCCTCTGAGAAATAGCAGTCCATCTGTAAGAGCATCGTATTGACCGTTNCCATCAACATCCAAAGAACCTGCNGGAGGCGTTCCCGCCAAAAATTCATCTAGAGCCTCTACCCCATCATTATCCTGATCACTGGTCGCATCGGANGCGTCGCTTGGATTAAGGCCGTAGGCAGTTTCCCAAGCATCGGGCATACCATCCCCATCGGAGTCCAAGGAATAGCGACCATCAAGAGGATAAAGATCAGCTCCGTCATCAACGCCATCACCATCGTCATCGTCATCAGCTGTCATACCTAACCCAACGCATACTGCATCGCATTCATCAGGTCGACCATCTGAGTCAGTATCGGTTAAACCACCAAGACCAATAAGAGGAAAACCATCAGAGCTGTCTGCAACGCCATCACCATCATCATCGGTATCCACATTATTGCCAATATCATCCCCATCAGTATCTAGACTCTCTGTTGCGTCCAATGGGAAAGCATCAGAGCTATCTGCAACACCATCACCATCATCATCAGTATCCGCATTATTACCAATATTATCACCGTCAGTGTCTATGCTTTCAGAGACATCTAATGGAAAAGCATCTGAACTATCCGCCACACCGTCACCATCATCATCGCTATCAGTATTGTTACCAATATCATCACCGTCAGTATCTATACTTTCAGAGGCATCCAAGGGGAACGCATCAGAGCTATCTATGACACCATCGCCATCATCATCATTATCCTCTGCATTACCTATGCCATCCTGATCGGTATCCAATTGTTCGTTCGCATCTAAAGGGAAAGCATCTAAAGTATCGATGACGCCATCATTGTCGTCATCATCATCTAAATAATCGAAAACTCCATCACCATCAGTGTCTAGATCTTCAGCGACGATCACTATCTTTCTGGAGGCTTTACCAACATTACTGTCACTGTCAATGACGGTGTAAATTTGCTCGTAGTCATAGCCTCGTGATGGATTACCGTTGACTATTTTGGACGTTATCGATGTAGAAATATCTCCATCTTCAAGATCTACAGCCGCTGCTTCTAGATCTGATGCCAAATTGGCGTCCGTAATGTAAAGTGGATCAGAGCCTATCACTGTTACCACAGGGAGTAGCCCATTAGAAATTGCGCTTATCTGAAGCGCTGTCATTTTTAGCGCTTTTACAGAATAGGCGCCATTCAGAGTATCTGAATCATCGATACCACAAGGCGTTTTGGTGATTCCGGGCCCCCCACACCATCTGTCTGGCGTTGAGAAAAATCGCATTCCCTGTGCATCATTAAACGCTGATTCATAGGCCATCACTGTTGAGAAATTAGCATCCAGTCCATAGCCTACAGCCCAGGGGAAAGTGGCGCTAACAGCGCCTTGCGCCTGCTTCCTTGAGTGCGACAACCCCATCAAATGACCTATTTCATGAACNAGCGTGAGGGTGCTATTNTCGATCGATACAACACCAATGTTAGTCCTTTTCTCATAGAGATTCTTGAAATCAAAAATTCCGTCATTAACCCCTCCACCCAGAAAAGCGATGCCGCCAGTATCGGCGACGGCTTTGGTGCTGTAATGGATAAATAGATCAGGTTTTCTAGTCAGCTTCGCATCTAAACCAGAGAAAATACCGCTTCCTTCCTCAAATGCATCAAGCGCGTCGGAACCCGTTAATGTACTGTCATCACCTAATAAGTAAATACCAACATTTTGAATTTCTATGTCTAGTCCAACATCACTGAATGCAGTATTAGCACTAGTGACCTGCTGCGCAATGCTAGCATCAAGATTACTTCCACCCTGAAACGTAGAATTTGCACTTGTACCAACCGTAAATGCCACCTCAATAACATGATTGCTTAATGTATTCGGGGTATTTACAGATGAACCAACAATTCTCTCATTGAAATCGGAAATTCCATCATTGTCAGTGTCCTTTAACGTATCGATGTTCGTCCAAATATCATTTAAGGGCGGCAAACTGTCTTCACCGAAAGTTTTAACACGGTAAAAAAGTATGAAATCATCCCCGCGAGACAGAAAAACCTCGACGTGCTTAAAATCTGGTTCTGCAATAAGGTTACTATCCAATGCATACGCAAGGCTGCCAGACACTGAGATCGAACCCTCCCCTTTATCGTCATAGTTGATGTCAGTCTCAACTAGCGCCTTTTCATAGTAAGAGTCGTCGCCGTTAACAACCGCTATCGTCACATTTAAAGTTTCACTACTACCTACCAGATCTGTGCTACTTAAACTGGGAATGTTAAGCGAAAAAGTAGACTCGTCGTACTGGAAATCAACCTCAGTATTGACCATTAATTTTGAATCACCAGCAGAATAAGATCCTCCATAATTGTAATATTCATCCGATGCTTCGATAAAGTTGACTTGATCCAGTAACGATCCTTCGGAATCCCTCAGCACGAGGGAAATAAAGGTGTCAATTGACCGCCTCCAGTTAAGGGGAATAGCAACCTCTAAGGCAACTGGCTGAGTAGAATAGTCCACACTATTAACATTGGCATCACCCAATAAATAGTAACTGTCAGAACCAATCAGGTTTATTGAAGTAGCTCCAATTATCTGAACATTTAAGTTACCAGACTCGGCAATTTCTTTTTGGAAGGTAACTGAAAACTTTACTTCAGCCTTAGTCTGATTAACCCGTTTGATCTCGCAAGGACAATGAATATTAATAGCTGGCTCTGCACTCTGAGCAGTCGATGCCACCAAGACGAGTGAAAAATAGAGGATTAACCGAGCTGTTGAATTAAGAAAAGATTGCATCATTTCACCACTTTTTTAAGCTGGACATTGTCTTTTATGGGTTTTGCTACTGACTTTGTTTCGTGGATATCATTCGACAAGTTTAGGCTAGCCACTTGATCAAGAATGCCATTGAACGCATTTCCAGCGTACTCATAAATATTATTTGGCGTTTTCAACAGAATACTGGTCATTGTAGGGGTTAATGTCACCACTGATACACTCCCATCAGTTCCCTTACTTTGAAACTGCGTAAATTTGGAGTTCCTCGTCACATTAAAGACCTCCAAAATAACGGTACCACGCTCGCCCTTAAATTCTGTCAGTAAAGAGAATTTTTCTCCCTCCACTAGCGATAAAATATCGGCAGCATCATTAATCTTTTTTACATTTGACTCAGAAAAACTATCTATCGGTTTCTGCGTACCAGATTCTGTTTCTTCAATTTCAGCAACAATGGAAGGTAGGTTTGGCGTTCTGTCATCTGACTCGTTCAGCCAAACAACAAAAATAAGGCATGTCATTAATATGAGCGCCAACATTATTTTAATCTGATAACCAGACTCTTTACTCTGACTCATTACAACTCCCCCTAACTTAGAATACTCGCGACCCGATAAAAACCACTCAGGTCAGATTTATTATCTTGGGAGTATAAGCGAATATGTGACAATTCCGAACCAAAATATATAGCTCACCAGTTCTAATATATCGTCTAATCAAGGATGACTTGTGATTGTGGTGGTGCCCTGTAGACTGTCGGAATGATTAAATTACTTATTCGTTTTTGTCTGGGTGGCGGTCGTACGGTTTTACAATATGGGCTATGCCTATTGGTGGTGCTCGCGGGCGTCACCAACTCAGCAGATATATCACAGCCCTATCTTATTGGTAGAGGAATATCCGATATTACAGGGCCCAGTTATGGCGTTCAAATGTGGGGCTTTGGTCGCGAGGATCAGTTAACTGAAGGTCTGCATATCCGCCAACGGTCTCGAGCCTTTGTTATCGTGCAGGCTGATGAACCTGCGAACCGGCTGGTCTTTGTGAGCGCTGATTTAGGCAGTATAGAACACCATATAACCTTGGCAGTTATTGACCAGTTAGAACTGCGTTATGGTAATACTTACAGCATCAATAACGTTATTTTAAGTGCTACCCATACCCATGCAGGGCCTGGTGGCTACTGGCATTCACGGTCTAATCTTGGGCTGGAAGGTGGTTTTTACCCTGCCCACTTTTCCGCTATTGTTAACGGTATAACCACCTCAATCATTAGCGCTCATGACGACCTTCAGCCTGGTGCCATTCATCTGGGAAAAGGTAACCTGAATAATGGCGGTGCCAACCGTTCAGTACCCGCGTATATGGAAAATCCTCAGATTGAGAGAGACCAGCACCTCGAGAACACCCCAATTGAAATGACCTTACTTAAGTTTTCCGATGATTCTGGGGATATTGGCATACTCAACTGGCATGCACTGCACCCCACAGCAATGAACTATTATAATCGTTTAATCTCAGGTGATCACAAAGGCTATGCGTCGCTACAAATGGAAAAAATGCGAGGCACAACCTACAGCGATAAAAATGACTTTGTAGCTGCCTTCGCGCAGGCAGACCCTGGCGATGTAACGCCAAATACCAATTTAGACAATACAGGTCCGGGGGCAACCGATGTGGAAACCACTCAAATTATGGGTGATCGTCAGTTGCAGGTCGCACTAAGTCTGTTTGAGAATGCACGAGAAGCTCTCAGCGGCCCTATTGAGACACGTCAAATGTATATCGATCTGTCTGATTATGCAGTGGACGATAAGTTTACTGGTGCTGGATCTCAAACAACCTGCCCATCGGCCTATGGTTATTCCTTCGCCGGAGGGTCCACCGAAGACGGCGGTGGTCACTTCTTGTTTGAAGAGGGAATGACAGAACAACGTATGTGGCTAGACGTTCTGATTGGTTGGTTAACTGGCGCGCCAAAATGGACTGAGAAGGTGAAAGCCTGTCAGGCGCCTAAGGCTATTTTATTTGAAACGGGCAGTGGGCAGCCTCCCCTGCAATCGCAAATACGATCTGTCACCTTAGCTCGTATTGGCCAGTTGGTTATTCTGGCAATGCCCACAGAGATTACCACCATGGCAGGCCGGCGACTGCGAACAGCCGTGATGAACGAACTTGGCGACTGGGCACAACATATAGCCGTGGCTGGTTATTCTAATGGCTATGCGGGTTATGTCACTACGCCTGAGGAGTATTTGTTACAACATTACGAGGGTGGACATACACTGCATGGCCGCTGGACACTGCCAGCCTATCGTCAGATTGCTAGCCAACTGGCGAGCGCATTAGAGACGGACTCCGCGGTTACCCCTACCATGGCCTATGACGATTGGCGCGGCAAGTCATTCGAAACCACACTGCACAGTGGGGCAATTAGTCCGCCCCCTGAGGGCTCACATTATGGTGATCCTCTGTCTTCGAATAGATCGGAGTACCGCAAAGGTGAGACCATTGTCACCGAATTTTGGTCTAGCAACCCAAGCGCAAGCTATGTGACTGGAAACAATTACATGTTAGTTGAGATTAAAACACCAACTGGTTGGCAAATAGTAGTCTCAGACAATGACTGGGATACCACCGTCAGGTGGCGTCAAAAACGTGGCTCTTTTATCGCCAAACTAAGCTGGCATACCCCGATAGACGTCGCGGCCGGAGAGTACCGTATAACCCACCAGGGGCAAGATGCACTTAGCAATGTTTTCATAGGGATTTCAGATAAGATCCAGATTAACTAAAAGAACCATTGTGATTTTTCCGATGATAAAATGGTGTACAAATGGATTCACAGACTAAGTGATCTGCTTCATCAACTCTAGGTTGTAACCTTTAAAGCAAAGCTATCCGGTCGTCGCATCGCCCTTCCGCTCTTAATAGCCAACAAGTCTCGCAACAGGCTGTTCGCTCTACCTGTTCNCAGTTTTACCCGCCCATGTGATAACCATCACANGCAAGCTNTGGGAGCATAGCGTCCTANCAGCGACATCCAAAACCTTTAAGCGAAAGGGTATTTGGAAGTGCTGTTTAATGGTATATTATTAGGACTTTAATAANGATAACGTTGAGCAAATAGACCATGGATATAGATGTAGCTCAAAAGCCANTGGGCAAATATTTAATTGATGACTTAAAGCAGTGCATACTGGACCAGCCTCCTGAAGCCTGGACAGAGCAATTCCTTAGACAAAATACCTACGAGGTGCATAAAGATACGGAGTCAATCGTCATGCTATTTTGTGAAGAAAGCTGGCCTAAAGGTGAGGTACATAAAGATATGGGCTGGGATAGATTGTCAGAAGCTGCCATGCCGATCATTAATACCATCCTAGAAGAACACTACCCATCCGGCGGAATATTACTGCGCGCAATGGCTGCCAAGTTAAAAGCAAAAGGCCAAATTACACCGCACAGAGATACACTTCACTCTTTCCATATTGGCCATAGAATTCACATACCTATTACTACAAATTCCGCCGTTCGATTTACCATCGATGGCCGTCCTTACCCTTTCGAAGTAGGTCAGGCGTATGAAATTAATAATCAAAAAAAACATAGTGTGATAAATATGAGTAACGAAGATAGAATTTCATTTATCTTTGATTATGTACCCCCACAAAATATGCCAAAGACCTCTCTCGAAACACAACAGACACCACCATGAATCTAACGCCGGAAATAAAAAATAACAGCCTTCAGCAAGCGATCGAATTTCTTCGCTCAAATAGACCTTTACGTGCAGAGGAGCTTTGCCGAGACTACTTGATTAAGCACCAAGGCTGCACTCATCACATGAGATTACTCGGTCACTCATTGATAGCACAAAACAGACTTATCGAAGCCGAGGAGCAATTAAAATTTGCTATTGAACTAGACCCAGCCTTCCCTCACCTCTATGAAGACCTGGGGAGTATTTTGTCCTTACAATCTCGGTTTAATGAAGCTATACCGCTTTTTGAGAAAGCTATTGCCCTTCTCCCCACGCTGCCACATGCAAATAAAAAACTGGGTGAAGCTCTGGCCGCAGAAGGACGGGGTGAGGATGCTGATTTAGCCTTTGAAGAATACATAGAACAAAACGCCGACAGAGCCGATGTGGTTAAAGGCATAGAGCTTCAGCACGCGGGTGAACATGACGACGCCATTGCAGCCTTTCGATCTGTATTAAAAAGAAGCCCTGACAACGTCAATGCACTGAAACATTTAGCGGGAGCTTATTGGCAAGAAAAAAACAACTTTAATGATGCGGAAGCCTTACTGAGAAGAGCGACACAAATATCTGCTAGCTACTATGAGGCCTGGCATATGCTGGGTTGTGTCCTCATGGAGCAAAATAAATATCTTGATGCTATCAAGACCTTTACAAAATGCACCCGCTTAGAGCCTAAAGATCCTGATGGATGGACCGGGCTGGGCAACGCTTATGGCAGAGCCATGTATCCAGAAAAGAGCGCCGAAGCCTTCAAACAATCATTGGCTATCAAACCTGATGCGCCCCATGTCAATACATCTTATGCTCATGAACTTAAAACCATAGGTGACCAAGCTGGTGCCCTCAAAGCCTATCGAAACGCTATCAAACTCAGACCAGATCTTGGTGAGGTTTATTGGAGCATGGCTAACTTAAAGATTTTTAAATTTGAAAATGAAGAAGTTGATGCGATGAAAAGTCAGCTTCAACAGTCTGAACTTTCTGAGACCTCACAAATTCACTTCAACTTTGCTCTCGCTAAATCGTTGGAAGATGTTAAAGATTACGATAATGCTTGGCACTATTATCACCAAGGTAATCAAAAACAAAGAATGACGGTTGAACACGACCCATTAGAAATGGAAGGTAGAAACGCGGCCATTAAACATACCTTTAGCCAGACCTTTATGACGGAAAAGAAAGGTGTAGGCCATTCAGCACCCGATCCTATTTTTATTGTTGGACTTCCTCGATCTGGATCAACCCTCATCGAGCAAATTATTGCCAGCCATAGCCAGGTAGAGGGCACTTCAGAATTACCGTTAATTAATAAAATATCTGACCATATTGGCCGTTATAGAAACGACAGTATCCGCTATCCCGAAGCTGTTGCCGAACTGCGTAATAAAGACTTAGTGGCTTANGGTAAGCAATATATAGAAGAAAGCCAAAGACACCGAATGAGTAGCAAGCCATTTTTTACAGACAAGCTGCCNAATAACTTTTCCCACATNGGTTTTATCAAAACGATTTTACCTAACGCTAAAATAATTAATGCACGACGCCACCCTTTTGATAGTTGTCTAGGTGGTTACAAACAGCTCTTTGGACGAGGTCAAAACTTCACTTACGATATGTTTGACCTCGCTCATTATTACAAAGAATATGATTTAATGATGAAGCATTGGCATAGCGTACTACCCGGAGAGATTCTCGATGTGCATTACGAAGTTACTGTGATCGATTTAGAACATCAAGTTAGACAGGTATTAGACTTTTGCAATCTACCCTTTGAAGAAGAGTGTTTACGTTTTTACGAAAACGAACGGGCCGTAAAAACGGCAAGTTCNGAACAGGTTCGCCAGCCAATTTATACCGGAGGNCTAGGNAAATGGCGACNTTACGAACAGCATCTGGACTTATGGAAAGATCAACTAGGCTATATTATTGATGAGTTACCTGAGGCATCCAGAAATGCAGGGCTTTAAAGCCATGCACTGC
>JGI24539J26755_10001729_pt1 | contig 10036 bp, 3 predicted proteins | sample NorSeaMetagenome_2_FD_26755 | JGI IMG/M metagenome (IMG submission 26755)
TACCTGGAGGTTACCTTGTCCGCCACCACCGCGACGACCACGACCCCGCCGAACACGCACATCGCCGCGAGGGTCCCCGCCAGCCAACCCATACCCCCGCTCTCGTCCAAACCCAACATCTCGCGGAACACCCTCTTGATACTTCCGGACGAGAGCCGCTCGGTGATCCTTCGCGAAGACCCGCGCGGTTCGTGTTCGCGCTCGAACGCGTACGGGTCCATCATGCCACTCTCCATCGCGCCCATGTTGGCGTCGTAGTCCAGCTCGGAGGGTGCCACTAAGCGAATCACGGGCCCGGACCCGGAGTGCTCCAGAAACGGATCCGAGTCATACGCTTCCTCGCGCCGCTCCATGTAGTCAGCCTCCGCCATTAAGAACCCATCCACCTCGTCCATCGCGAGTCGCGGGAACGCGTCGCGAACCAACGGGCCGTCCCCGAGCTTCGCGAGCGGCGTACCGTCGGGCCCCTTCGTACCCCCCGCGTCATCGTCCGATCCGAGCGCGGCATCCTTGGGCGGGTCGTAGATGGCGTACTTTGGGCCGATTGTTCCATCCTTCGGGTCCTTGGGCCACGGCGCGTCACCCGGGGCGGCGTACACGTCCCCGTACACCCGAAACTTGGCCACCGTCGTCAGCGCGCTGCCGTCCGCGTTGAGATCGTCGTCGGACACGATCGCGAACGCGAGGGTGGGCGACCCGTCGATTTCCTCGGTGAACGCGTGGATCCCCGAGGCTCTGGCGAACGTCCCGCGGTTCTGGTGCCCCGGTGTCTTGGCCCCCGCGAGGCCGTTGTGGCCGTCGAGGGTGACCAGCAGCCTGCTCGGGACCCGTCCGCCGTCCACGCGGAACGACCACGCGGGCGCGGTACGGATCTGTACGCTGCTGTCCTGCTCGCACTTGTGCATGAAGACGGCGTAGGCGCCGTCGGGGGTGACGGTGGCGTCCGTCAGCTCGCACCCGTCCGTGATTTGCGTCATCTTCACCGTCGCGACAGGCCGATCCTCCGGCCACTGCGACTCCACGTCGAACAGGAAACCCTGGAGGGCGTCCATGCGAGCCTTGCATCCCGCGCACGGCGGCGGCGACGGCGACGAGCAAAAAGCCAGCACCGACGCGCCCAACCGTCCCGGCATCCCGCTGCCGTATACCGGCGGTAGGTAGAGCAGCGCTTTCGGTCCGTGGTTGGGTGCGCACGAGCCCCTCAGCACCGCGGCGGATCCCGGGACGTCCGCGTACTGCGCGCGTCGGCCCCATCGGAAGCGGACGAGGTTGTTCGCTGCGAGGTTGAACGAATCCTCGACTCCGACGACCATCTCGCCCGGGTCGTCCGGTGAGAACCAGGACGAGCCTTGGCCGGTCCAGAAGTTTGGGATGATGACGAGGGACTCCGCGTCGACGCGGCCGCCCTGGTGCCAGAGTTGTGAAGGCCCGCCGCCGTTGCGCGACGATTGCCACGAGCTCCCCGCCCACGTCCCGGGCTCGACCGCTCCCCACGATGGTGGCTTGACGCCGCGGCCTTCGTCGATGCCCGGCGCCTGGATCCCCCACGCGGCGTCCTCGATGCTGTTGATCCCCGCGAGGTTCCCGCTTTGTGGGTCGAGCGCCAGGGACACGCGAAGGAGCCGCGCGTAGTTGTCCGTCAGCACCCAGAGCGCCGAACCGTCGAAGGGGGATCCCACCACGGACGACCATCCCCGCGCGCCTTCCGGGAGGTTGAGCGCCAGTCCCCCCGCGTACTCGATGGCGCCGCCCGGGACCGTGGTCATCAGCCGCTTACCGTCGAAGTCCCCGATGTACGCCGTCTCGAACGGCACGGGCGTCAGGTCCCCGTCCCCGAGTCCGGCGACCTTCTCGTCCCCGTCGCCGCGATGCGCGATGGGTGGTCCGTCCCGCTTCGCATGCGCCGGCCGGTGCGCGCGCCCGACGCGCTCGGCGTGGGTATCGGCGCTCGCGACGTCGCACGTCGCGAGAACCAGTATCGCGCAGATGAGCGAGCTCGCTCGTCTCATCGCGCGAGGTGCTCGGGAGACGCCACAGCCGTCCCCGCCCCGCGCGCTTCTGTGTGTTACAGTTGGTGTTGGGCCCGCGGCTTCCACGATATATTCGAAGCGTATGTAAACCAGTCATGAAATAAACAATATCTGACACTATTTGCCGACTATTTGCTATGTGACCAGTCCGATCCACGAAAAAGGAGCAAAAACCAAAATCCTCGTGCTCGGAAAATCAGTTGTTTGCGCGTCCGTCGGTTCGATGAGGGACGTGGAAGACCCTGGGTGGGAGGATGAGCCCGGGAGCCGGCGCTCGTCTTCCGGCGGGTCTTCATCGTCCGCCTCCCCGCCCGGCGCCTTCGAGCTCAAGACCCTGACCCAACACCTCACGCACGGTACCGCGCGGACCCTGAACACACTCGCGGCTCTCTTAGTCATTGCCGGGCTGATCTTGGTGGCGCAGGTCGGCGCCCCGCAGATCGGGTGGGCCGGCGGGCGGGTCGGATCGCGCGGGGTGGCGGTGCTCGATATCGGCGCGGACACCGGCGCGACCGGCGCGGCGTCGCGGGCATCGTCGTTCAAACAAAACGACGAGGGCGTCACCACCAAAGGCCCACCGTCCAGGACGTGGACGTTCAAAGAGAAAAAAGGCGAAGGCCTGGTCGTCCCGGCGCGCCCGAAGAAGAACAACACCCTGTCGCTCAAGACCACCGGGGCGCACGACACGTGGGGACGCAAGTTCTACACGGACGACTCCCCCGCAAACCTCCTCGCCGCCCTCGTGGCCAAGACCGACGCGACGGACGGCAAAGAATGGTCCACGATCCCGTCGGTGCAGAGGCAACTCGACTCCTTCGCGCAGGTCTGCGGCGACGACATGCTGAACCCTAAACCCGGGAGTAATTCGCACGGTAAACCCAAGGACGGACGGACGTTCATCAAGGCTCTGGCGGAGTACACGCGCCTGTACGAGGACCTCTGGGCACCGAACCTTGAAGTCGATCGGAGAACGCGGCCGAGGGTACTCATCGTTCGAGACTTCCAAGCTCGTCGGCAGGTGGGCGCGGGGCACCAGCAGGAGTACCTCGCGCGGTGGCTCATGTTCGGCATGGCGACGAACCGCGCGGTGTTCTTCCAGTTCTGCGCGGAGAGCGGTGAGCCGTGGGAGGAGCTCTACCCGAGCGCGTTTAACCCACCGCCGCCGTCGTGCGATGCGGCTGATGGATACTTTGACCTCGGCGATCATTTCCGTCTGATGGGTGGAATCGACGTTCGTTGGAACGCGAGCACCGCGGCGAGGCTACGGGCGGTGGACAGCGCCGGGACGCACGCGGGTTTGACCGTCGTCGGGGCGTGTAACGACCGCGAGGGACACGTGGCGCACGGTGATTCGCCGAGTGACCGAATCGGCGGATCCGCCGACGAAAACACTAAACGGATGTTCACGTGCGACTGCTGCGAGTCCTGCGACCTGGCGACCGAGACGTACGACGGAAACCTACCGGCGCGATACATGGACAGGTTCAAGAAGTTCTGGAGCGACGAGCGGGAGCAGGCGAATCACCCGGTGATTGCGTTTGAGTACCGAAGCGAGTGCGCCAAGTACCGGACGGCGATGGCCCACCGCGACGATCCCGCGCACAGCTGGTACACCCAGGACATGCCGATACTACTGAAACACCTCGCTTCGCGCCGTCCGAACGACGGGCCGATACCCGAGGACTGGGAGTTTGACACCCTGGACGGCGAGTCAAAGGGCCCGGGGGGTCAAAAAGGGGGGAACGTCCCGCTCGAGTTTCGGTCCGTCGGCGTCGAGGGATCTCGGTGGGGACACTGCGCCCGGTTCGCGATGACCACGCCGTCGCCGACGACGCAGCTCGCGTCGTTACCGACGCTGCGGAAGCTCACGGCGCTCGGTGAACACCGGCCGCTGGTCGGGTTTCACGCGCGGACGCTCGCGGTGGACGTGCCCGCGTGCATGCCGCCGACGACTGAAGTTTCGTGGAAAGCGATCGACGACGCCTTCAGTCGTCTCTCCGTCGGCGGTGCGTCGCCGGAGACGTGCAGGCAGACGCCGTACACGTGCCGCGGTGGGCTCATGTTCTGGCCGGACGTCTTCGGGTCGCTGTCGGGGTTCTTCGACTGCGCCAAGAGGGTGGCGTCGCTCGGTCTGCCGCTGACGTCGCTGGAGACGTCCGGGTCGTTTACGAGCATCCGGACACGGACCGGAGACGTGGACGTGAACGAACCGGCGCGGGTGTTCGCGACGACGGACAGTGCGGTGGTCCACGAACTACTCGAGCACGACGACGACGTGGTGGTGTTTGGAAACGCGTCGTCGCTCGTCGTGCCCACGTGGAACGGCTTCTCCTCCGCCACCGCCGAGAAGCTATCGAACGTAAGTCCATCCGGCGAGGTCTCCGGCGACGGGTCCGCGAATCAATCCGTCTCTGCCGAGGTACGAACGATCGACGCGGACACGAGACGCGCCAGCTGGCTCAAAGCCGCGGTGGACTTCTATCTGCTCTCCCTCACGGACGTCATAGTCGCCCCGACGCGAAGCTCCTTCGGCGACGGCGCCGCCCGAAGAGGCTTCCCGTTCAAAGCAGTCTTGGGTCAGCTCCGGGACTCCTGCGACCTCATAACGCACCTGGCGCACGAACCGAGTAAACGCGCGAACGGGACCGGGGTGGACGCGCTGATCGGGTTGGACCGGTGCTTCAAGGGGCTGCGCGTGTGGGGGTTGGACCTCGGGGGTGACGACGCGGTTGACGACAGTTTGAGGGCGCTGTACAAGCTGAACAAGATGGGCGAGTTTCGGAGAGACAACGTGAGCGGTCACGAGAAGTTCCTTTGACGTGCACGCGTCTCACATTAGTCTAGCTAGCTAGTAGAGCGCTCTATGTGATGGATGGAGTAGTGTTAACCCACGCGGCTCGGTGTCGGCGCTTGCGTAACCTTCCTGGGCGTCGCCGTCCGAAGCACGGCGGCCGCGAAGGCTTCAAACCCGAGCCGAGTTTTGGCTTTTTTCAGCGCGGCCCCCGCGGCGTCGCCCATGTCCCGCACCTGCGCGCCTATGGGCCCCCACGGGTAAGGTATCGCCTCGCGCTCCAGCCGCACGGTCTCGTACAGCACCCTGGTGAGCGCGGCTTTGGGTAGGGTGATTGAGTGGTGGACTCGAAACGCGCTCTCCGGTTCTCCATCATCGTCTGGTTCGTGATTGTTTGATGTCGACGCGTCACCATCTGCGGACCCTGCGCCCCTGCGTTCGTACAGCTTCTCCAGCTCCTCGAGTGTCTCTCTCAGCGCGAAGCACGCCTTGGTGGCGCGCTGAAACTCCCACCAGTCCACCTCCGCGTCGTCGTTCGTCTTCAGCATCGCGCGCGTGTCCGCCGCGACGACGCACGGGACGTCTTCCAGGAGTGCGTCGATGAGTTGGTTGAACGCGCGGCCGGGCACGGGTTTCTCGTCGCCGCCGCCCTCCTCGTCGCCGCCGGAGCCGCTGAGGACGTCGAACGCCAGCAGCGCGTTGTCCGTGAACGCCCTGCGCGTGTGCGGGCTCAGCGCGAGGTACTGGTGCGCCCTGGCCACCGCCCCGGCGCCGCCCAGCACCCTGCGAAGGTAATCGGAGGCGAACGCGATGGGATCTTCGGGGCGGTTCTCGAGCGCGAGGGTGAGAACATCCTTGAGGTAGACCGTCAGCTGGCTCGTGTCGAAGGATGCGACGTCGAGTTGGGGTCGCGCTTCGGTCGGAACGTCCATCCTCCTCCTGGAGCTCCTCCTCCTCCTCACGAGGCGCCGCGCTCACAGCTGTTGCGCGTCAGTTTTTGTCACTTTGAACTGGCGGGTCCAAGAGAAACAGCCCTCTTTTCCTTCGAGTCCCCCGCGGCGAGCCACGACACACACGCGCGCGGGACGCCGGGGCCGCGAATCTTTCCCGCGACGACGACGACGACGACGACCCACCCATCGAACCCCACGCCCGCGGCGGCGAGACACACCACCCGACTTCAACGACGCGCAGGGGGCACGCTCGACGAACCCCTGCTCGGTGGTGACGAGGACGAGGACTTTCACGAACGCGCCACACCCGACGAACGAGGCGACGACGACGACGACGACGCGGACGACGACATGGGGTCCATGGGCGAGGGATCGCACTGGCTGGATCGTACCCCGAGCGGGGAGCTCGGCGATCCCACCACCCTGCGCGGCGACGCCGCCCGGCTCGCGTCGCGGCGCCTCACGAACGCGCGCGACCGTGGCGGCGGCGACCGAGCCTCCTCGGTCGGGTCAGACGCCGAGCTCGTATCCATCTGGCTCAGCCGCCGCTCCACCGCGGAGGCCGTCGACAAACCCACCTCCGTCCCCGACCCAACGTCCAAGCCCGGCCCAACGTTCAAGCCCGGCCCCAACGCCGTCATCTACACGCGCGAACGGTCAGATCCCACGCTTCCCCCGGAGAAGAGGTACCACGTCCAGCGCAAGTGGCTCGTCCTCGACGTCGACGGCCAGTCCACCTTCCTGGAGGCGACGAAGATGGAGATGCAGCGCGAGCTGGGAGTACCCTTTCGCGACCTGATGATCCTCGACCCGGCGCTGCCCACGCGGTACCCGAGCAGCGTGTTCATCCGGCCCAGGGCGCTCGTCATCAACCTAGAACACATCAGAGCNGTAGTTGTGACCTCCTTCGTGGTGTTGATGGCGGATCAAGACGACGGGGGACCGGACCCGCACGCCGCGGCGTTCTTCCAATCCCTCCGCAAGATGCTCGCCAAAGCGGCACCGGCGGATACGACGNATTCAAGCGGCGACAACGAACACGNANCGTCCGTGAACGNCGCCGNCAAACGCGAANAANNNNAAGAAGAAAAAGAAGAAAAATCCCCCGAAGCCACCGTCACCGACATCCTGGGCCTGCGACAGACCCCGGCGGACCTCAAGGTCCTCGCGCTGCCCTTCGAGCTACGGGTGGTGGAGGCTGCGCTGTTCCACGTGTGCCGGCGGCTGCTCGAGGAGACCACCGCGTTGGAAGAGGCGGCGTATCCGAGCCTCGACCAGCTCGCGAAACACGTCACCACCAAGTCCCTCGAACGGGTGAGGCGCGCAAAGTCCTCGATGAACTCGCTCTCGCGACGAGTCGGCGCGGTGCGCGAGGAGCTGAGCAAGTTACTGGCGGACGACGGGGACATGATGGCGATGTGCCTGACACTCCGCGAGCAGCGAGAGCGGGACGAACAGACGCAAACGCAATCGCACGACGGCCACCGCCATGTAACCCACCACCACCGGTCCTGCTCCTCGGCTCGCCGCCGCCGCCGGTCGTCCTCCTCCGCCGGCGCCAACGAATCGGACGTCGTCGCCGCGAGGGCGCCGATTCGGGTTCCGAGCCCCGTGGACGAACCCGAAGGCGAACCCGAACACTCCGCGGTGAATGAACGCAAGCCGCCGGTTTCCTTCCCGGATCTGTCCAGCTCTTCGATCGAGCGCGAGCCGCGTGTGAGCCTCGGCGGCGGGTCCTCCTCGTCGGGACCCGCACCTTTCGACGATTTCCCGTCCTCGGATTCCGTCGATTCGGATTCCGTGGATTCGGACGCCGGCGGGGAGGAGCACGAGGGCGTGGAGGCGCTGTTGGAGGCGTATTACATGCACGTCGACTTCTCCTTCGCGCGACTGGCCGAGCTGCGGGACGCCGTCGAGGACACGGAGGACCTCGCCGAGATCAGCTTGGACAGCCAACGGAACGCGCTGATCAAGATCGACCTGGTGATATCCAACGCGACGTTGGCGGTCGGGGTCTTCGGCGTCGTCGCGGGTGCGTTCGGGATGAACCTGCCGGTACCGCTGCGGTCCGATCCGGGCGCTTTCAGCGAGGTGCTCATCGTCTCCGCCGCCGCGTGCTCCGCGCTCTTTCTGGGCGTGTTGCTGTACCTCAAGAGCCAACGGCTGCTGCAGACGTGAACACTTACACGGAGCACTCAGACGGACTGAGAATACTTGTGAAGCGCGGACTAAGAATACTTGTTTCTCACGATTTTCCTCGAGTGTCTCATTACAATTTACAGGTGTTTCGCTTCGAGACCTGCCGGTCTCGTAGCCCGTCACTGAAGGTTGCGCAAGTTGTCAACATGACGTTTGTCAACTTTCCACCGTCGCAGCGCTCGGGGTGCCATCACGTTGCCCGCTTGGGCTCGGATGTCGCGAATGTCTCTCCCGATAACCCCGTCGTTTCTCCCTAATATCCCTAGTGTCCTCCTCGTCTGGCGCCGTCGGAGCGTCGATTCGTATCAATCACGTTCCCGACGTACGCCCGTTCACTCAGCGTCTCTCACCGTTCACTCAGCGTCACTCAGCGTCTCGTTCGTCGCCCCAAACCCCTCCGTCTTTCTCGTGAGCGATACCCCGTCTACCCCTTCACTCGAATGAACCCCTTCACTCGAATGAACCCCTTCACTCGAACCCCTCCGGAGTGGACAAGGGCACCGGGGACCCGAGGGTGGTGATCATCCCCCCAGCCAGCGCGTCGTGGCTCCCGGAGATGGCCCCAAAGTGACTCCTCGTCTTCCGCGAGGACCGGGTCACCGTCGGCGTCACCATGGCGCTCGCAGCCTTGACCGCTGAATCGCCCGCCTTGCCGTCGAATCGGGGCGGTGGCGCCTTGCTGCGGGTGTTCACGGCGGATCCCCCGTTGAGGGTCAACCTCCCCGGCCCCGCGCGGAGGATGGTCCCCCGCCCGCTGCCGGGGGTGAGCGGGGATACCGTCTCGCCCCGCGCGTTCTTCATCGGCGTGGCGCCCACGCTGTTGGAGCCGCCGCTCACGGAGATGACGGGCGTAGCCGCCTCGGCGTTTGCGTGCGCCTTGGGCGGCGACTGGAGGAGGTCGAGGCCGAGGCCGTCCACCGCGGCGAGGACGGCGCGACCGGGCGACATGACGAACCCTCTCCCGGGGGACATCATGCCCATGCCGAATCGCCCCGGGGACACGAATCGCCCCGGGGAGATCATGTGGTGACCGATGAGACCGACGCGGCCCGGGGACTTCATGTTAAAGCTGAGATCCTCCATGATCAAGCCGTGGTGGTCGTTCTCGGAAGCCATGAACATCGCCGCCTCCTCAACCGCGGCGATGGCCGCAGCCTGGGTGGCGTGGCCGTTGGACATGGACGCCTTGACGGGCTTAGCCGCCGCGGCGCCGCCCCGGCCGCCAAACTGGCCGTTGTCCGTGGAGTTCTTGCACCCCTCGCACTTGCAGTACTCCTGGCACAGTACGCCAGCCTGGAAGCACTCGCAGTACTTCTTGAGGCACGCGCTCTTCTTGCAGTGGCACCCCTTCTTGTGCTGACCGCCGCCGTCGCCGGCGACGACAATCTTGTTCGCGAACGCCTGCGGGTTCCGAAGCTCAATNTGCTGCCGGGTCATCTGCACCAAGCCCGCGTTGTCGCCCGTGTTTTGGCAGTTTTGGCACGAGCACTCGTGGCAAAACACCCCCGCGGCGAAGCACTCGCAGTACAGCTTCAGGCACTTGGACTTCTTGCAGTTGCACTTCTTGCTCTCGCCAAGCGTATTCGGGTCCTCGCCATCCTTCGTCGGGGACGGCGTGGTCAGCGGGCCCGCGGGGCGCTCCCCCTTCACCGCCGGCGTCGCGGCGGCGGCGACGGATAGCCTGCGGTTTTGGTCCCCACCCTTGCGCCCACTCGCCGGCGCCGACTGCGGCCGGCCGTCGCCCTGGTCCGCGGACGCCTTCTTCGACTTGGATCCCTTGTTGGATCCGTTGTGTGTAGTGGCGTTGGACTTCTTACCGGTGGAGGAGTCACCGCGGGAGGATTGGACCCTGGGTGAATCGCGGTCGTCGTTTTTGATAGTCTTGGCGAGGCCGTGCGGCCACTCCATGGACGCTCCGGTGGTGCTGGACCGCTTCATAGATTCCTCGGCCGCCTGCGCCGCGACGGCACCGACGCCCGCGGGGCCCGTCGCGCCGCGGGCGGCGGCGCCGCGGAGGGACCTGCGGCCGTTGCCGCCGCGGGCGCCGTCGTCCGATCTGGACG
>JGI24539J26755_10001732_pt1 | contig 10024 bp, 1 predicted proteins | sample NorSeaMetagenome_2_FD_26755 | JGI IMG/M metagenome (IMG submission 26755)
TTGTGTGTTTAGGGTGCCACCTGCCTCCTCGGAGGCAGGTGGCCCCCCATGACGTCCCACGGGGGGACTCCAGGTCGGCTGGGGTCCCCGACTCCCGCGCCATCAGGTGCGGGAGGGGATGGGGGTGGGGGCAGTACGGGAGCAGGGTCGGGGGAGGATCAGAGGGGGACGGGGAGCTTCGGGGAAGACCTCTCGGGACAGGGCAAGCCACCGAGGCTCGGACTGCGAGGCACATTCGAGGCTTGGCTGGACTCGCAAGAGGCCTGGGAATGCGCTGCAGTGGGAGTTCGACTCCCCCGCGACGAACATGCCCGCACCTGGTGGCTGCTCCTCAGCGACTTCTTCAGAGTGCTCCACGAGGGCTCTTTAGAGCTTTGGATCTGCAAGCTCCGAAGACAGAAACGGCTTCTGCTCGCCTGGCAGGCGGAATCACTGCTGGGCTTCCTCGGGGCAGGCCGTGAGCACTTCAGACAGGGCTGCATCGCCCCCGCGGGGAAGAAGGCATGGCGCTTGCTGTGCTCTACGAAGTTGCTCTACCCCCCCCAGCTCTATTCCGACAGCACACCGCCTGCATCGGGAGAGGAACCATCGTTGATGGAGATGCTGGTCGACGAGGGGGGGCACATTCCGGCGAGGAGCGATTGCTGGGGGCGCACGCGGGAGGGGGCGGCTGGCGACTGGCTTAAACTCCTGCAATATGCCGGAGCTTTTCGCCTTAAGCCCTGTGCTGCCACAGTCGTGTCATGGAATGTTGGACCGGTGGGGTATGATGCCAGCGCCTCGGAAGTTGACTCGCTGCTGGAAGACGGCTGCCCCGTGATTTGTCTGCAGGATCTCAGGCTATCTAAGCGGGCTGCCTCTGCTGTCAAGCTGGACCTCGAAACACGGTTCCCGCACTATAAAGTTTTCATCTCAGCGGGCTGCGGGCACCAGATTGACTCCAACGGTAGACACTATCAATTTTGTGTGCTGACCGCCCTACATCTGGGCGCGTTCTCTGGAGCGACCGGGGAGCAGACACAGCCGACTTTTCACCGGGCCAGGCCCGGCAGATCAATTTTCCGGGGCAGGCTACTGGTCTTGAAGTCCACCCTCCTATCCGGGGGGGTGGTCTACATTATCAACCTCTACCAGTTCACTGCGGGTAATGCTAATGATCAGGCCGCGATGCTCCAGACCCTGAGGGAGTGGGTGTTGCGTCACCCGACCGCTAAGATCATCCTAGCTGGAGACATGAACGCGACACTGAGGACGGCGAATGGGGCACCGGACGATGATGAGGATCCCTGTCCGGATGATGGGGCTCTACAAGGTCTTTGTCCTCCTCGCATGGGTTACGCAGACGTGGCTGGTCGCTCGCTGCTCCGGGCGGATGAAGGCCTAACGCAGTTCATCCGATTGACTGCCGGTCACCGCTCCAGCTGCCCATTTCACACGTGGTTCAGAGACGGCAAGGCTGCGGCCCTCGATCATGTCATCACCTGGAATCTGATCCTTGATGGCAACGGCTTCACCAAACGAGCACCGGGTAGCTACGATCACAGGCAGGTCATGGCCCGTGTCGATTCATCTCTTTTCCAGCCCTCCCCCAGGCCGCCTAAGCCCCTCTACCAGGGCCGCCTCGACCCGGTTGCTTTCAGTAGGAACATTGGCCTCTGGAAGCGACTCTGTTCTGAGGCAGGACTGGAGGGCGGTGATGGAGCTGAGGACGAGCCGACACCACCAGGCCCGGAACTGTATCGGCGCTATTGCGTGAAAACTCAGCTCATGCTCAAGGTCAGTCTCACTCTACAAAGGAAGAATGAGAAGAGGCTTCGCCGTGCACGAGAACGGCCCTCTGACCGCTCCAAACAGCAGCGACACTGGCGGAATCGAACGAGGCTCCTGCAGGCGGCCTTGCGCGACGCCATCGGAGCGAGCCTGAACGACCCCGTCACTCAGGCCACGGCTCTTGCGATGGACTTGTTGAACCTAGGTTCCCCCTCCACTAGCCTCATGCAACTGGTACGCGCCACCACAGTCTGGGAGGAGCAGCTCAAGTCCGAAATCAAGCGCTCCCACACCAAGCTCACCTCCCTGGCCAAGAAGCTGCGTTTAGAGCGCAACCGTCAGACCCTGAATCGCCATCGCTGGATCTTTGAGCATGGGGTCAAAGGTATGCGACGAATCATGGGTCGCTCTGGGTCGCAGGTCCCTCTCACCTCGGCTCGTGTAAGATATCCCGTGGGCGTGACGTGGGAGGGGTCGCAGCCCACACACCCCCTGCCGGAAGACTGGCTGTCAGATCTACGGTGCCGCCCTGAGGTCGTCACCGCTGCCCACAGCTCGTCCCTCTCCATCACAAGCACCACCTTGTCTCTGGTGGCCCCCATCATCCATGACTGCATCAAAAACCCCCCTCCTTTCGGTGGCTCTCCGGCACTGGTGTACGAGGATGGGCCGTGGCAGGGGGAGAACTTGATGTTTGTGGTCGAATCATTCTTTCAGTCGAACGCACGAGGGGCTTTTGCGAGCTGTCCTAAATGTGCGTCCAACCGTCCAGTGACGCTTACCTACTGTCCCCCCGCCCCTCCGTCCGAGCATGCGCATCCGCTCCACGGGGCTGACGCTGGGGGCCAACAGGGGGGGAGTAGCCACCGCCGGCTTCTCCACTTCTGCGAACCGTGTATGGACTTCGTAGATTTCCGCCACAATCGGACTGAGGTGGGGGACATGGCGTGGATGGACGAGGCTAAGATATTCGATTTTCACACAATCCCACTGGGGGAGCGGCTCATGGGACCGACGACAGACAGGCATTTTCAACGGGTCTTGTCCCGTCTTCCCTCCAGGAAAGCGCCGGGTAAAGATGGGATCCCAGCGGAGATCCTAAAGAATGCCCCTGGCCCCTTCCAAGCTGAGCTAAAGTCCCTCGTGGACATGGTTCTGACGGGGGAGTATCAGCTTGTAGAGGAAGCGCTCGAATCCAAGGTTGTACTGCTCCACAAGAAGTCTGACCCTGCTAATCTTGGCAACTATCGCCCGGTGGCGCTGCTGACCTCGCTCTACCAACTAGTCAACCTGATCATAACGGATCGACTCACAGAGCTCACGGAAAAGTATAGCGTGCTCCAATCTGGGCAATATGGGTTCAGGCGGCTTCGTGGGGTCCAAATGAGCGCTCAGCGACTCTATTGGCTCTTCAAGCGCGCCCGGCTGCAAGGAGGCGTCTTACTCCAGGTCAATCTTGACTTCAAGAATGCTTTCAATGCGGCTGGACATGCCTCGATCTGGGCCATTCTNTCCCGAATGGGCGTCCCGGACCTCGAGCTCATTCGCAGCCTNTACGAAGCGTCTGATATGACGGTGCTCGTCGAAGGTAAGATTTCAGGCAAGATTGAGATGGACACTGGCACAGCGCAAGGNTCCACCCTGTCGCCCTTACTCTTCGATCTTTTTCTGAACGCCCTGCTACGGTTGCTGGAAGCTACGGGGATTGGACACGAGGTCATTGGAGTGCGGGACTTCAACCACCTGGCTTTTGCCGACGACCTGTCTCTGTTGGTGAGCTCGGAAGATGGAGCGGAGAACCTACTCAAAGTCGTGAAGCAATTTGAGGACTGGAGTGGGCTGAGCATCGCCAGCTCGAAATCTTTCCTCACTGGGCAGCTCTTTGGCAAGGGGGCAAAGCTGCGAGCGAAGGACGGCAACGAGTGGGCCCACAGGAAAAAGAGCAAACTGCCCCCTAAACCCCCTGATGACCGGGTGGCTTATGAGGTCTTCGACCGCGATCAACAATCTGTGTCACTAGCCCGTACTCGGCCCACCGAAAAACGGCTCCAGTGCCAGACCTGCCTCCGAACCCGCCTGGCACTGTTCTTCGAGGAGGACGGCGACAATCCCACATCTTGTATCTTTTGCAAGAGGGACTGGTCTCCTCGTACTATCTACTATGGGGAGGACCCTATTCCATACGTCCCGGGCACCCTCCCTACTCGATTCTTGGGCATACATAGTAACCTCCTGGGAGACTGCTCGGAACAGATAGCGCAAGTTTTCAGCAGGACTGCTGAAATCCTCGTTTTCCTAACCAGCAGCCCTCTGACCAGGCGGCAGAACCTCCTCGTCATTCAACAGGGCCTTGAAACTATATTCCGTTTTTCGGCGGGCATCGTACCGTGGAGTGATAGTAACATCACGAAGCTCGATCGAATGTGGATGCGGGCGCACAAGTTGGCCTGGGGCCTGTCTATCGGCACGGCCGACGAGATCCTTCGTTATCCACGCGTGCGCGGCGGTTTGCAAGTCCGCACACCGATATCGGTCCTGGCTCACACACTGTGGACCCACCTAGCAAGTTGCGTGAGCAACGACGACGGACTCAAGGAGCTTGCTTACTTGGAATATCGAGAAGCCTTGTCAAAATCGTACTGTAATAGCCTGACGGAGCTTCAGGAAGAGGCAGCAGTCCTCAGTTGGAACGATACTATCGGCAATCGCTTCACCCATGCATGTTTCTTGCTTCACAAGCTGCAAGAATCACCTGCGCGGGGCGTTGCCTGCCGGAAGGTGCAGATACACTGGCGGCCGTTCTCTGAGGATTCTCTCTTCATGAGGAGCCCTGAAGAACTGTGCCTTCTTCTTGTTGACAACAAGGTGGTATTAAGGGTCCCTCTGGCAACTGGGGATCATCGTGTCAGGTGCTCTTCTCTGGTGGCCGGACCTTTGCGGATCCAGGGGGAGGCGGTTTTCATTGGGACTGAGCCGACCAAGGATCCGGAGGGGGCAACGTTGTGGATCTACGCGTCCCCACAGCGGGGTCTTCCCAATGCTCCGAACGTCAGGGAGTTGATCACCTGGAACTTCCCGGAGGCTAAGACCATCCACGACCTGCGCACTTGCATTGGGCTTTCGCCATCGCTGGCGGCTGGGCCTGGGCCACCGTCCCCGGATTCGGCGCTAGGGGAGGCTGCCGACGTAGAGTCACCGGAGGCCGTAGTAGGCGACATCGAAGATATCACTGGCCTCGACCTTGATGCCCTTGAAGCCCAGGTACAGGCCTCCGCGGCTTCCGCGGCCGGGTCCTCTCTCACGCGGTCCCATACCACCACTCCATCGAATCTCAGCTGGTCTAGAGGTACAATCCAGCTTCGCCTCCGCAGGAAGAGGCTCGTAGCTGAGGCACAGCGTTCTCATGAAGAGGAGGCAACCCTTGCGATGCTCGCCTCGGGAGAGGCTATCTACACCAGAGCCCTGCCAATCCTGGTGGGGGAAGGCTACGACTCGCTTGATAAGCTCCCTCGCACGGAAGAGAGGTTAAACCCTAAGGGCAAGCCAGTGATCAAGGCGTACTTCCATGTTCCCCCGCTTACCTCCCGCAGAGCGTCTGTCATAACAATGGCAGAACGTAAGACTCTTGAGCAGTGGCTTAGCACCCGGGACTTGGACGAATGGATCAGTTTAGCGCTTGACCAGTTCCCCAATCCGCGGGTACAAACCATTCACAAATTTGCGAAGGAGGGATCGGCCCCGCTCCCGCCTCCTCCAGTGACCAATGTACATCTGGCTATTAACAAACTCCACCAGATGGGCGACAAGGTAACGGCGGAGAAGTGGTGGCGGGACTGGGTACCGACGTTTGATCAGCACCTTCAATCCCTCCCCCCGGCTGTCTGCGAAGATGCTATGACTAAGATCACGGCTTGCTGGTCCAAGAGTGCTGACTGGCGGTCGGAAATTAAGCTCACCCTAGATAGCCTGGGGTTCCTGAGACCCGATTCAAATACAGGCCGCCCTCGTAAGAGACGCCGGGACATGGATATTCCAGGATCAGCCGATCCGATGGCAATGGGTGACGCCTTGATCGCGGCGGTGCTCGGCCACCGCAACACTCCGGGACGCTACGGCCTGGGGGGTCAAGTGGAGTTCCTCTGCGAAGTGCGTGCCCCCCCTCAAGCACGCATCGAGTGTCTTCTGGCCCTACCGGATCACAATCTCCGTGCTGCCATAGCTCGAGGAGATGATTTGATCTGCATGCCCAAGGCCTGGTGGTCCTCAGGCTGGCAGCGAGGGCGCCTTATGGATAGGCCACTTATTCCGACGGACCGCATGCACAGACTGGAGGGCTGGTGGGTGCTGGGCCGGTCCGAAGTATTGGTGCGAAAATGCTATGGCTGCCAACGCTTCCGTACGGAAGTTTCCCCCAACGGCTGCTGTGCGGGATGCTCCAAGACTGACCGTACCCCGCCGGAACGGGCCCACCCCCTCGAGGCAGGGCTCCTCATGCGTACGGCAGAGCCCGAAATGCTAGACACAGAGGAAAGCGGAGACACAGCGCTCACTATCGCCCAACTCCGGGCCTGCCTGGTTCAGATGCTTGCAGCCTTTAAACGGGAGTCAGCGGGGCCCCGACCTTCTAACCATTGCCCGACAGCGGGGCGGCTTCAATCGGAGGCCAGGATCTGCAAGGGCAACTGCCCATACGTAGGTGAGGATTCCGACGACTGTCCTCCCGCCCTGGTCTGTAGCTGCTACCGAGATCTCCCACACTTCATCGGACAAACTAAAGCCCAACGCGAGAGATCGGATCCGTCGCAGTGGAGAAAGGGCTGGTTTACCACTTCATCCCTCGGATACCCCCTCCTTGATGACACCTTCGACCGTCCTCTTCACCCGGCCCTGGCCAAATACATTTTGAACCTACAGTCGCTGGATGAAGTGGAGAATCAGTGGCCTCGCGAGATGCTCAGATGGCACTATCAACGAGGGGGGGATGTCGATGGGAAGCAGCTAGACGATCATCAGCCTGCTACACCTCTCAGGGTCAGAGAATGGGAGCAATTCGCTGTTCCGCTCCTGGCACGAAATCCTGCCCGCCTTCCGGATCGTACGATTCCGGACGGCCCTCCCACAACGTTACTCTCCCGATGCCACGGGAAAGGCGTGGTTAAGGTCCTCAACAAACCCGTCTACCATGAAATGGATTGGCTTGACGCCAAGGTCGTAGTGTCCGAGAACGTGGCCCACGGCGTCTCGCCCAGGGGGAGCTTCTCCATCGAAGGGGCGAAGTGGTACCTTCTTCGGACTTTGGTGGCGCCCCGGCTCGCCGATCAGTTTGTGCCTACTCTGTTGGCAGAAATCGAGTGGCAGGTCCGGGCCGAAGAACGCGCCACCCACGCATCCTACTCCTGGCCAGTCCTGCGAGCGGCCCAGGCAGTGCTTGCAGCCAGGGTCTACTTCGGTGGGTCCATGGTTTCGGCCCCACCCTTCTTCGACGCCGTCGGTAGAGATGAAGTCCTGTTCTGGGGCACAGACTCAGGCCCCACGGTGTATGCTATGGCCGACTGGAGTGACGGAGTCTTGGGGCGACTGACTCAACGGCTCCAATCAGACGAGAACTGGATTGTCCTCACACCATCTGTCAAGCGCCAACCAGCCCGTTTAGAGCTCTTGAGGAAGGTCGGGGCATGCAGAAAAGTCACTAAAGGGAAGGCATCTAGACAAAGAGGATGGTGGAGGACGGGAAAAGACCTATGCTCGTCGTGCGGTACAAAAACGGAAGTCTGGATCTCCCGCCGCCTGCTGGTCACGCCGGAGATCTCACGTCGCATTGACCTCCTAGTGGACGCCCTTGAGAATGATGCGAAAAAGGAGACACGCATCATTGGTAAGTCTGCAGTGGAACGAATTTATCTACAGGGCTCAGAGGCGGGGCTCCTGGGGGTCTGGGACGATCAAAGCTCCACGGTGGCGTTCGCAGGGGACGGGTCTCTTGAGGGTGGGGCCATGGGTGCGGGCGTCTATTGCTGCTCAGACGAACGCCTCTTCACTGCCAGGGTAGGTCGGGCGGCGGAAGGCGGGTCGTCCAACCGCCCGGAGGCGGGGGCGGCCTGCCTTGCCCTGCGAAAAGCCCGTGACGATGCTCGGACTCTGGTGTACATCTCGGACTCAGGCACTCTACTCACGAATGTAGATAGATGGATTGGGGAAGGCTCCCTGCTCTGTATGGAGCGCCAAGCTGATGAAGACATCTTGCGAGAAATTGTAGGCTTGCTCCATCATCGCACGGCTCACGGCTACTCAACGGTCTTCCTCAAAGTCAAATCACACCGAGGGGAACCCAGCAATGAGATGGCTGACCGGGCGGCGGACCGGGGCCGCAAGGAACCCGACTCGCAGTGGGATCGGCCCAGTGGCCGACTGCTGATCCAGTGGGAAACTGAGGGCGAGGATGGCCGACCCGGCCACAACTCAGCTCGATGGGGCGCACAGGTAAAGAAGCTCATACGAACCTTGGCTGCGTCCACGCCACCTACACGTCCAAAATCCCGGCCATCCAAAAACTACACCTCCTCTTTCCTTGACCGGGTGGGCTGGAGCCAAGACCTGCTGGGGGAGTACCTGGCTGACAAGCGCGTACAGGAATCTGCCACGAGACGGCTTCTACAGAGCCTCTCGCACCAGTTCCCTTGCAAGGCAGTCCTTTTCCGAAATCGGCTAGTCGAATCTTCTCGGTGCCCGCACTGTTTCAAGGATGATCCGATGACAACCCAGATCGAACACATGGGCCACATTCAATGCTGGTGCCCCTCACTCAAGTCCCCTAGGATCGCAGCTCATCACTCCATATGGCGGCTCCTGATGTCCCTCATCAAGAAACACTCTCGCTTCTCTGCCAGGCCCCCCCCCGGCTCCTCGCCCTCCTCCTCCTCAGACGAGGAGGACCCTGTGGTGGAAGAAGCAGCGGTTGCCGGGAGTGCTGACACGGAAGCGATGAGCGCTATGATGGAGAATGAGGAGCCATCGGGGGTGGGTATGGGGATCGCAACCGGAGATGAGTCTGCAGTGAAGGGTGGCCGTAAGGGCTCCCCAACCTTAGACGACTCCGAGGAGGCGATGGACATTGGCGATCCTTACGCTGATAGGGAACAAAAGTATCCAGAGCCCCCCCCTGCGCCGGCCCCTGCAGTGCCCTCGGCGGCTGGCGCGGCTGGGCTTCCTGCCTCAGCGAAGACTGGGGAAGCACGCCGACGCCGGACTCGCTTCTCCACCTGCTCCTTCCCTACAGCCACCAGTGACACCGATCATTCAGAACTGACGATAGCGCAAACCATTGCGCACATTGCTCCAGACTTAGCAGATATGGGCTCGCTGTCCAAGAAGGCACTTGATTTTCTCCAGACCAAGGGCTCCTCGTCTGACGATGAAGCTATAGGTAACTTCCTCAACAAGAGGCCTGACGGAATTGCCCTCTTGCGGTCCGAAAAGAGGGTAGTACTGTTGGAGTTTACACGCGCCATGGACACGAATGAGGACTTTCAATCTATAACTGAGAAGCGGAAGACGGCCCGCTATGCCCTGCACTGTGAATTTATCGCCTCGTTGCTCAACTCCTCCCTGCCGAATGTGCACGACGAGAAGGAGAATGACCTGAAAGGAAAGGCGTGGTCCGTGACACAAATCAATTTCACTGTGGGGGTTCGGGGCTCACTACATGAGCAATCGTTTAAGGTGGCTCTCACTTCATTGGGTGTTACAGACAAACGGGCGCAAGAGACGATACGTAAAGCTACGGTTCGCCGAACACTGGAAGTTCATGACCTCATGCTGAAATGTTACTATCGTGCGAGCCATGGGAATCTAGACTGGAGTACCCTCGGACTGGCTGAGGCCAGATCCACTTCAAATTCGTCCTCGGGACGCAGCACCTTCCTCCACTACTTACAACCAGCTTGATGGACGTTCATCCGCCTTGTCGACCTCTGCCGGCCTGTAGCTCTCCTGCAACTCTTACCAAATCTAGCGCGTCAAGTCGTCGACTACAGCTTTGTTGATTTCTGCCTCTTGTCTTCCTTTAGGCTGGGCTTTTTGTACATGTGTGTGTATTTCTCTTCTTCTTGTTCTTTGCTTTTGTTTTTCTACAGTATCTATTTATTTTGGTTTATTCTCCAAATCACTTTTTGGCCGAGGGGGTGCTGACTCCCTCATCCGGTCTAGGACACAGATAGTGTTCCCGTTGCTTTGCAATAAACCGTCTTTATCTCTC
>JGI24539J26755_10001734_pt1 | contig 10013 bp, 6 predicted proteins | sample NorSeaMetagenome_2_FD_26755 | JGI IMG/M metagenome (IMG submission 26755)
ATATCCTCTCTCGGTTTGATCCGCTTGCCCTATTGCCTCTTGAAAAAGATGATTCTTTAGATCATCTATCCCTGCACCATCTATATTGTTGACCTTAAAAACAGGGGATTCTAATCCTAAAATATCCTGCATTTTTCCAGCTACTTCCTTAACCTGAGGGGCTTCTACCCTGTCTATATAAGTAATAACTATTACATATTGCCTGATACCCAATAGGCGAAGAACCTCTAAATGCTCGACAGTTTGAGGCATGGGGCCCTCATTAGCAGCCACTACTACCAGTGCCAGGTCAATGCTACTGACACCAGAGATCATAGTGTTGATAAAACGGCTATGGCCGGGGACATCGATAAAGCCAATAGTCGTATCAGCATCAGCATGGAGATAAGCATAACCAAGATTTATTGATAAACCTCGTCGCTTTTCTTCCTCAAGGCTGTCAGTCTCAACACCAGTAAGGTGCTTTACTAGAGACGTCTTACCATGATCAACATGACCGGCCGTGGCAACTATCAAGCTAGCAACTCTGTTAATTTACAGCTCTGCTCAATAAACAATGATTCACAATCAAGACAGCGTAGATCAAGTTGTAGTTTCTTATCGCTAATACGACCAATCACTGGACAGGGTAGCGCTCGAAAACCATTAGACAGCGCACGTAGCTTTGCATCAGTCGTACTAGTGATAGTAAGACCAAAGCTAGGAATATTTTGGATCGGGAGCGCACCGCTGCCAATTTGACTTAAACAGGCCATAGCAACAACCTGATACTCTTTTGGTAAATTTTTTGCCAGCACGGGCGCAATGCGCAAAGCCTGTTTTTCAATATCGGTAACATCCCTAGTCAAGAAGCGCAACGTAGGTAACTCCTGCGCTAACGTCTCGGGATGACGATAGAGTTTGAGTACCTCAGACAGCGCGGCCAAGGTAATTTTATCCGGGCGCAGTGCTCGTTTTAGAGGATTATCGCGAATACGCTCAATCAGATCTTTCCGCCCTGCAATAATTCCACTTTGCGGGCCGCCCAATAATTTATCTCCACTAAATGTAATTACATCGGCACCATTTTCAATCGCACTGGTATTAATTGGCTCATCTGGAAGACCATATTCAGACAGGTCAATTAAATTTCCACTACCGAGGTCTACTACAAAAGGTAAGTCGTTTTCTCTTGCCAAGACCGCCAACTCTTGCTCGCTTACCGCTGATGTAAAACCCTGTATTTCATAGTTGCTGGTATGCACCTTCATCAATAGAGCCGTACGAGAATTTATAACCTGTCTGTAGTCTTTAAGATGAGTTCGATTAGTAGCTCCAACTTCGACTAACGTACAACCTGATCGTTGCATAATATCGGGAATTCGGAAAGACCCACCTATTTCAACTAACTCACCTCGAGAAACNGGTATCTCACCATTCTCAGCTAACGAATTTAGAACTAGTAATAAAGCTGCAGCATTGTTGTTGACGATTGTTGCCGCCTCCGCCCCAGTTAACTCGCAGATTAACGCTTCAACATGACTATCCCGCTCACCGCGCTTGCCATTTGAGAGATCAAACTCCAAGTTGGTTGGCATAGACATTACCTTCATTACNGCATCAATTGCCTTCTGAGGAAGCACTGCCCGACCAAGGTTAGTATGTAATACAGTTCCAGTAAGATTAATGACTTGCTTCAGTGAAGAGTCATCCTCAGATCTCAATTTAGTTTGAACTCGATTAACTACGGACTCTGAGCTAACATCCATCTCAATATCTTCACCTAGGGTGATTCTTAGATTTTCGAGATCTGAACGAACTAGCATAACCACCCTGGTGATACCCCATTGTTCAATGAGATATTCACATTGACGCAGAACGGCATCCACTGAAGGTAACTGCCGTCGAACATCGTTNATTTCCGCGGGCTGGAGTTCAAGCCTATTCATGCCATTGCCTTATAACCATTCGAATTAATTAACTACTTTTTTACCATGTATCTATATAGGCGTGTTTTTTCCCAGTTCTAGGTGGTGTGGNCGGCAACCGCTTTAGGCCTTGTGCAATCCAAGATCGAGTCTCGGATGGATCGATAACATCATCCAACCCTCCACCAACTGCTGCGTTTACCGCCTTAGCTGACTCGTATTCTTTCTCCACCTTTTCATTAAAAACTCGGAGTTTTTCATCAGGATCTTCTATTTCCATTAACTCTTTTCTGAAGCCTAATTTAACTGCTCCCTCAATGTTCATTGCTGCAAATTCTGCAGTTGGCCATGCAACTGTNGAGAAACCAACCAGAGAACTTCCACCGCACATTGCCTGAATACCCAAACCATACGCCTTTCTAACTACAACGCCAAATAATGGCGTAGTTAGATTTGCTCCAGTATTAAACATTCTCGCTGAATGCCTNACAAGGGCAGTAGCCTCTACATCAGGACCAACCATNAACCCTGGGCAGTCCATCAAGCTGAGTATTGGAATATCAAATGCATCGCAAAGTTTTAAGAATCGAGCTCCTTTATCTGCCCCATCTGAGTCGATTGCGCCGGCTAAGTGATGGGGATTATTAGCAATAACACCCATAGGCTTTCCCTCTACCCTTATAAACGCAGTAATTATCCCTACACCAAATTTCTCTCTAACTTCCAAAACTGAATCGATATCTGCAATGGTAGAAATAACATCTCTCATCTCATAAAGGCGTAGACGATTTTCTGGTACTACATGCCTGAGTATTCTCTGATCAGGAGTTTCCCAAGCATCAACCTTACCTTGGAAATATGAAAGATATTTTTTTGCAACCACTACCGCCGCAGCCTCATCTTCCACAAGAATGTCTACGACTCCATTGGGNACCTGAAAGGACATTGGCCCAACGTCCTCTGGAGCATATACACCAAGGCCACCTCCCTCTATCATCGCAGGACCACCCATTCCAATGGTCGAATCCTTCGTGGCAATGATCACATCGCAGCAAGCAAGTAGCACAGTATTACCNGCAAAGCATCTGCCATGATTAACTCCTATCAATGGAACAGCGCCTGAAAGTTTAGAAAACTGAGTGAATGTATGTGTATCAAATGAGACCCAAGGCCCTAGCATATCCTCTCCAGGTCTTCCGCCACCACCTTCACTAAATAGAATCAGTGGAAGGTTGAATCGAAGAGCAAGCTCAAACATACGATCTTGTTTGTAGTGACCTCGATGACCTTGCGTGCCGGCTAAAACCGTATAGTCGTAGTGAACTATCATCGCCGAAGAGACCTCTTCACCAAAAAGGTCCGCATTAATTGTGCCTGTGCCAGCTATCACTCCATCAGCAGGTGTTTTTGTTCTTAAAGTATCCATGTTATGTCGCTGGTGCTGCCGTGCAACAATAAGCGGCCAGTACTCCTTAAAGGATCCCTCATCCATTAGTTCGTAAATATTCTCCCGAGGCATTCGGCCACCGCGAGCTAATCGTTTCGCAACNGCCTCTGTTCTGTTTTCATCAAAGATGAATGCGTGACGATCAATATTTTCCTGCAAGTCTTGCCTAATAAAATCTGGATCCAAAATTTCCTCTTCAATTTTTTCACAAGCAGCGACCTCTCCCTCCTTCATAAATAGGATAGGAAATCCTTCTTTAACCACATCACCAGGCTGCATAATGATCTCAACAACTACACCATCAAAATCTGCAGATATGACATGCTCCATTTTCATTGCCTCAACAATTACAACGGGTTCACCAGCTCTAACTGACTCTCCCGATCCAACCTCAATGGCAACAATCGTTCCTTGCATAGGTGACGTTAATGACGTCAAACCATCCGGAACATCTATACTTGTGGAACTAGTCACGCGAGTCGCAGATCCCTGTGCTATCTGATTGAAAAGTGCTAGAGGATCTTTAGAATCTATTTGCGCACCAGCAAAACCCGGCTGATGTGCGCTCGCAGGGGTACCACCAATGAACAAATCTGGGCCCGGCCAATCATCAACAAGAGACTCTAAGTTATCATCGACCCAACGGGTATGAATATTCCCTTGGATAAAACTCTCGTGAGANAGTATATTTTTAAGAAANGAAAGGTTACTCCTTACNCCCTCCAACCTAAATTCAGACAACGCTCTAACTGCCTTTGAAGCGGCTTCTTGAAAATTTGTAGTCTTTGTATGAATAATGACCTTAGCAAGAAGTGAGTCGAAGGCAGTACTCGTTTCATAACCAACATAGCCAAATCCATCAGTCCGAACACCTAGACCGTTTGGCACATCATAGGCCGTCAGTTTGCCCGAACTAGGCATGACACTTCCATCGGNGTTGATGGTTTCCAAATTTAATCTGGCCTGAATCGCATAGCCTTTAGTAACTGAGGACTCTGCAGCATCTAATCCAATCTCAGTCAGAGAGTGACCTAAAGCAACCTGTATCTGACTAGATACTAAATCANTACCAGTGACTTCCTCTGTAACTGTGTGCTCAACCTGCAAACGAGCATTGGCTTCAATAAAATAAAACTGAGAATCAGGCTCATTTCCATCTACTAAAAATTCGAATGTACCAAGGCTTTTGTAGCTTTGCTGTTGAGCCAAAGTAACTGCAGAATTAAGAATTTTATCGCGTAGAGTGATTGAAAAATTTGGAGCAGGCGCTATCTCTACAACTTTTTGATTTCTTCGCTGCGCAGAACATTCCCTCTCTCCCAGGTGAACAACATTACCGCACTGATCACCAATAATTTGTACCTCAATATGACGAGCGTGGGGCAGAAATTCTTCGACATACAGATCACAAACACCAAATGCAGCATCAGCTTCCGATTGGCAGCGAATAAAAGCATTCTCTAGTNCATCTTTATTCTCAACAATCCTAGTTCCGCGTCCACCACCTCCTGCCAACGCTTTAATGATGATGGGACCATCCACTGAATCAAAGAACCCCTCTACCTCACTGAGAGTTACGCTTCTATCGATTCCCCGCAAAACTGGAACACCTGCGGCGATAGCCGCACTTCTTGCCTCTCCTTTATCCCCAAACAACTTTAAATGTTCGATACTCGGCCCAATAAAGGTAATNCCTGATGCTNCACAATGCTCGGCAAAATCTGCTCTCTCAGACAGAAATCCATAGCCAGGATGTAAGGCATCACAGCCCATTTCTTGTGCTGCCAAAATGATCGCGTTTTTATCAAGATACGCCTTCGCACCTGAACCTGGGATCAAAATCGCATCATCAGCCATCTTGGTATGTAAGCTTGCTTTGTCATCCTCAGAGTAGATAGCGATAGACCGAATACCCAACTCTGCGGCAGCTCGCGCGATCCTTATGGATATTTCTCCACGATTTGCTATTAATATCCCTTTTGAGTTCACTTCGATCTCCTCAATTAACTATTTATTAAAGTTAGCAAGCTTAGGTTTATTCCCGATTATGCCCTTTTCTTCAAGAGAGGCTAGTTCATCATCTGGTAGCCCTAAAATATCACATAAAACTTCACGATTATGCTGTCCCAGTGTCGGTGCGGAGTGTTTAACTGCAAGTGGAGACTCAGCTATTCTCCATGGAGAACTAGGATGGGGCTGGGACCCAACAAATGCTCGCTCCACAAATTGCATATATTCTCGAGCGACTAAATGAGGCTCTTCCATCAGATCTGCAATTTCATTGAGAACGGTAGCTTTAATACCAACAGATCTAAGCTTTTCCATCAACGATCGCGCATCTCCCTGCTTTGTCCAGCCGCTCAATACTTTTTCGATATTACTAAACTCTGATCTAAGCTCGTTATAACCAAGACCTTCAAAGGATTTAAGATCAGATATCTCTTTGACCATTTTTCGCCACTCAGTCTCAGACATAACCTGAATTAATAGCCACTTGTTATCTCCTCTACAAGGAAATACTCCGTGAATAAGGTGATCTGATCGCCGGTTACTCTGTCTCTCAGGAGGCTGGCCTTTAACAGATTGATGCAATACTCCATGTATTGCTGATGGAAGCAAACACTCAGATTGGCTAAGATCAACAAATTGGCCCTGACCCGTATTTTTTTTATGGAAAAGCGCTGTCAATAGCGCAGCCGTTCCATAAAGCCCTGCAATCGCATCACCAAAAGCAACATGCAGCATCGTAGGTGGCTGCTGTTCGCTACCTTGAAGGTGCGGCAATCCTGCAGCCTGCTCAACCGTTGATCCATAAGCTCGGAAAGTGGACCAAGGCCCCGTGCTGCCAAACGCAGGCATTGAGACCATAACAAGTTTTGAATTTATTTTACTTAGAACCTCATAATCAAGCTTTAGTTTGGGCATCACTCCACCAGAGTAATTTTCGATGACCGCATCAGCCTTGCCGATAAGCTTGAGTAACAACTTTCTGCCAGCCTGCTGCTCAAAATCCAGCGTTACATCTAATTTATTTCTATTAACATAAATAAAGTTAATAGCTTTTTCAGCACCATTGTTATCAATCCACTCCTGACTTGCCTCCCAACTACGGAACCAGTCAAATCGAGTACATCCTTCAATTTTAATGACAGTAGCCCCTAAATCGGCCAAATTTCTTGCCGCCAAAGGGCCTGCCCATCCCATGCCAAGATCAATAATTGTTCATCCCTTGAAGGGGAAGCTCAGACACCATAGATCCTTTTAAATTTCGCTCAGCGGTGTCTTCGCTTAAACCATTCCAAAGGCCGTTATTGGCGCCTAAATCTGAAACGTCACCACCAAATTTTGGCGGTGTGTCGTATAATCTGAAGGGTATCGATGGGACTTTGTATCTGATATCTCCATCAACAATCGTACTAAATGCCTTCCTGTGAACATACTGATCAACATCGAATAACTCTCCCATCGTAGGCACTCGAGCCATTGGGATGCGCATCTTCTGACCTCTATAGAAAAGGTCCTCAGCACTATGACGAGACAATGCCTCTAGAATTTGAGGCTCTATTATCTCGACATCATCTAGCCTATTGGCGCTGATACCATACTTAGGATTCAAGGCTAGCTCCTGCAGTCCTAACAATTCACAGAATGAACCCCATTGACTGGGACTCAGTACAGTGACACCAAGCCAACCATCTCTACATGGCCAAATACCTAAAGGATAGGTAGGGAAAAATCGATTGATGCCCAAACGCTTATGCGGAGGCTCACCATTGTAACTGGAGAGTGCACCTAAATCGGTTAGACACATATTTGCTTCAAAGATAGAAGCGTCAATACAGAATTTCGGTTTCTCAACTGCTGACGCAGGATCTTTTATCTGCTCTAGAAGGTAACTCAGAGCACCATTAAACGCACTCAATCCGCCGAGAATTTGCGGATGAAAGCCAGTTGGAATAATAGGTTGACCGTCTGATTCACCTAGCATTCCCATAATACCTGTCAATGCAAAAATCGCCTCACTGGATCCTTCATAATCAGAATACGGCCCGTTGAGTCCAAACCAACTGATAACACACACATTTACATTAAAATTATCCAAGGATATTGAATCAGACAATGTACTTGGATCTATTAATACTAAATCTGCTTTTCGAATTGCTGGATGTTCTAGCAAAGACTCACCAACAACTACACTTTCTTTGTTGGCATGCAAATAGCCATGCATCGCACTGTTACCATTACTCAAAAATGGTTCAACTTTTCGAGTCAAAAAGCCGTCATGTGGTTCCAGATTAACCACTCTTGCTCCGTAATCAGCAAAAGAGCTTACCCGTAAAGCCTGTAGAAATACTACCGCCAATATCTACGATCAAAAGATCCTGAAAAGGTGAATTTGAAATATTATTTTCTATCGTCATTACAACTCACTGAGGTTTAAGAATCGGGATATACAGATTAAATAGTGATGGTTTGTCCGCTCATACCATCGGATTCACTGCTGGCGAGAAAGACCGCTATATTGGCTATCTCCTCTGGCTGTAATAGCCTGCCAATGGGTATTTGAGCAATGATGCGCTCCCGAAACTCCTCCGGAGGCATTCCAGAATCTTTCATTTTATTCTCTACGCCTTGGATTAGATCTGTCTCAACAATGCCTGGACATATGGCATTGACGTTAATACCCTTTTTGGCATTCTCTAGTGCAATACATTTAGTCAATCCCACAACCGCATGCTTTGAGGTGTTATATGCGGCTGAATTCATGCTCTCTCTGAGCCCAGCCACAGATGCGACATTAATAACCTTGCCCCGACCCAACACTTGCATATGCCGTATCGCCAGTTGCGTAAGCTGAAAAACGGAGTGGACATTAACTTTCATCAAGTGATCAAACTCCTCCATTTTGTGCTCAGTAAAAGGCTTTGAAATATGAATACCCGCATTATTAACAAGAACATCAAGTTTTGAGTGCTGTTTGATAGCAAAGGAAAATAAATTATCTATTTGTTGTGAATCACTCACGTCAGCGGCTAAATATGAAACGTCAACCCCATATTGATCTAGTATCTCTTTTGCTTTTTTAAGACCCGTTTCACTTGTTGCGCTTAAAACTATATTGGCGCCCTGCATAGCGAATGATTTAGCAATAGCAAAACCGATCCCACGACTTGCGCCAGTGATGAGCGCCGATCTACCCGCTAATCGAGTTACCATTTTGGAATCTCGCAGCTGACTCACAGCCATACCTCTAGATTATTTGCACGACCCATCTCACGAGATAATCGCATATTTAATACTTCATCCATATGACACTCTTTTAGAAGCTGCCTGACTTCTTCCTGATCTTTGGCACTCAAGCTATCAAATTGATTTTGCAATCGCTTCAACAAATAAAAACGAAAAGGCTGAGCGACAGCATCAATGATTACTCCATTAACCTGGAATTTACACTTCCCAACTTCACGACTGACCTCAGTACCAGAAGGTAAATCCTTATTTTCCTGTAACCAAGAGCTGACGCACTCATAAGCAGCCAAACTCTCGGGTATAAAATCGATTGCAAAATGCGTCAGGATATCGATAAGTGTTTCTGGGATCTCATCATTATCAAGGTATGTCGTGCTTCTATTCTCAAACTCACCAATGTCCGGCTCCAGCCTATTCATTCTCTCAACCCATCGAAATAATCTGGGTGCATTGATCTGCATTAATGATAGAGGGACAGGGTCTCTTCCAAGATGCCCATAAAGGGGAGCTATCATTCCAAAATCACCGATACTTGGCTTACCACCAAACAAATAGGGGTACTTTGAAAAGTGTGCATTTAACGTTTTTAACGTTTTTAAGTGCATCATTTCAATGAGCTCTTTAGTATTTGGTCTAACACCCCACGCAGGCAAGACCTCACTTTTAATAAACGCTATTCTGTTTTTAGCCCCATCTTTTTCAGGATAAACAGTAGAGAAATGAAAAGTCATAAAATCACCCTCCTCCTCTCCCTGATTAAATCGATAATGCATGCAAGGCCGCAACATGCCCTCTGCACCGATCACGTCAAATAGCAGACTTAAAATTCGTTGCTTTGGCGTTTCAGGGGAAAATTTTCCACCATTGGTACTTTCATAATGATCTATTATCGCAACGCCATCACGGATAACATCACCATTGGGAAATTCGATAGTGGGTATCCCACGTCGACCTCCAGCCTTTGGTAGTACTACATCGTAAAAGTATGCTGAGGAGTGCGGCTCCTCTCGATAAGCAATTCCCTCTTTGATTAAGTAACTACGAGCTCGCCCCGTATAAAGAGAAAAAGCACCGCCATACAATGTAATTGGATCCATCTGTATTTCCTTTAACAGCTAAGCTAAGCTCTGCTCGCTTAATTAATCATTTTTTTAGTTTAATAATAAGAAGGATTACTAACTCATTCCTGGGATAGCGCAGAAAAAGTCACTCTCAACCTTAATGCTCACAGCGGAGTTCGCATGGCCCGCTCCGCCCCAATTTGGCATGACCATTGAATAAAGACCGATTCCTCCGGCGACCATAACCAGAATATTTTCAGGCTTGGGTATCCTTGGATAATCGCCCTCAGGATTGTCTTTAAAGGCCTTACCAAACTCTCCACCGTAGCGGATATGCTCAGATTTGGG
>JGI24539J26755_10001737_pt1 | contig 10005 bp, 10 predicted proteins | sample NorSeaMetagenome_2_FD_26755 | JGI IMG/M metagenome (IMG submission 26755)
GGGAGAAGCAGAGTGGTGTGCTCATAGCAAGTAAGATAGAGCACACGCAAGTTGCTAGCCACACTCTGTGAATCCCCTTCCTTTACAGGATAGACCACCTCTCGTAGAGATTGAGAGGGTCTTGGTACGCAAGCATTTAATGATGTTTAGAACATCGCTCTAGCGATGTTTTAAACATGTTTAAATGTCTGGAGAGGACAATAGCCTCCCAACAGTTACATATCACTTTCCNGCATTAATTCCATAAAGTGCAGAAAGGAAAGCTCCGGGAAGCGCCGAGATGACGCCATCAGNNAGATAATGGGANTTTCGTCAAAGGACGCCCACAGGTCAGATTNTCGAAGCAAGAACGCCCGTCGTATTGACAAGGAGATCTCGACAGGTCGAGATGGCATCAAGAACGCCCGCCCATAAACATTGATGAAGCATCGCAGGATGAAATGGGAAAAATCCACCGGAACAAAAGAAAAAACCACCGGAACAAAAGAAAATCTCGTTAGAAGAATCCACCGGAACCGAAATCTCGTTGAGCTCTACAAAAGTCGGAACACCCCACGACCGACCACACACTCCAAGCTCGCCGTGCTGCCTCAAGTGCCGATGGTCCTAGCATCCCCTACCATGTTGGACGCGATGCTGCTGGATGGAGAAGAGCAAGGCCAAGAGGAGCAAGGTCGTACCGAGGTGCCGATCGAGGAAGGCTTCTACCGCATGCCCCAGTCCAAGGAGGGCTTGAACGTACCAGGAGAAGGAGTCAGGCCTGGGGAGCTACGCAAGCTCATCAACGAGCGCTGGACGGTGAAGCCCGCGCTCCTCGTCATGCAGGACGGCACCTACATGAAGGTGAAGGCAGTGCGCAAGTCATCGGAGGATAATCAGTTCAGGTTGATTCTCAAAGAGGCTTACGGAGCAAAATGTCAAGAGGTAATGATGGTGGTGAGTGAGGTGGAGTCGGGCCACGAGAGCACCAAGGAGGTCCATGCTGTCGTGCGCAACTTCTTCGGAGGCATGGCGGAGCTCACGGATGGAGTTGGTGCAAAGTGTTGGGTCCAGATTATGACAGGGGTGGACATTACGGGGAAGCTGATGGAAGCTGAAGTGCAAGAGATCGACGTCAAACGCAAGAAGCCGATGGGCCTCCCTCGGGTGTTACCGCTGGCGACGCTGCTCCCCAAGCTCAACCTCGTAGAGGATGAGGTGTGGCCAAGCAACTGCCTCATGGGTGGCGTCACGGAAGACGATGGCGGCGGGGGCACCGCGCAGGAAGACAATGGAACACTTGATGAGGGAACGCCAGCCGAGGAACAGAACGTAAACAATGATTCGGGGTTGTCGTTGGCAGAGTGGCCGCGGATGCGAGACGCGTTGCGGGCTGCAGGTTTAGTGGCAGCTGACCAAGAAGAAGTGTCGCTGCAGGAGTTGGGGACGCAGGTGATGGAGATCTCGGGCCGTCCGACACGTTCGGTGTTCGAGATGGCCAAGGCCTTGAACGAGTGCGAAGTGCACTTGGAGTTGGGGAAGGGCTCACCGGAGCTCAGGCAGCTGCGCCGGGTGTGCGGAGCGGGGGCCTTGGCGAAGGCGTCGCAGGTGGACAAGGCAAGAGCTGTGAGGCAGTTGTCTCTACAACTTCCGGCGAGGGGGTTCGCATCAACCACGTTGCAGTGGCTTGAAGATCAGCATGAGCGAGCGGGTAAACCGGTGGGCAGCGGCAAACGAGCAAGAGGTGCAGCGGCAGCCGCGAGTACGAGCAAAGGTGATGGCACGCGAGATAGTGGCGGCGTTGCAGATGAAGACTCGGAGACATCATCGAGTGACTCGGAGGACTCGGANGGCGATCGGGCGACCGCCAAGGACAAGCAGAAGAGAGCCAAGGAGAAGGCAGAGCGGCGGGGCGAGAACGGCCAGCAACCGATGGACGTGGACGATGAGCAAGACATCGAGAAGATCAGCGACCTATCTTGTATCACCCCGCCAGGGTGGGCGCCGCTGCAAGCGGCGAGAGTGGTGTTCGACACAGCTCTAGTGCGTGAAGAGGCATGGTGTGAGGAGATACCCGCCAACGCCAACCTGATGGAGGCTTACACGCCGGGCGCGAAAGGACCCATGCTGGAGGTGCGTTACACGAAAGCCCTGAAGCGACTCTTAATGACGACGGGCACATGGTGGCTGCCGAAGCCAGCGCCTCGGGTGCCATCGGAGCTGTACGAAGCAGTTGAGGCGATGTACGATCACCTCGTGCGAAACGCGCAGTCCAAGATGCGGCGCCAAGAGGCGGACAAGGCGACCGAAGGGCGCAGGAAGGCAGGAGCAAGGAAGCAACAAGTAGAGAGTAGTGAGGAGGAGGAGGACGAGCGCCTGAACAGGCCGGCCAAGGGGTTGGCAGCGTCGGTTGAGACAAGTGCGTGCGGCGCGGATGTAGCTGAGCGTTTGTACGCAGGAGCCGCAGAAATTCGTGTGGCAGCGGCGGCAGCAGGAGGCGACGTCACGAAGATCTTGTCGACGGTGCCAGCGAGCTTGAAGAAGGAGTTGGCGAGGGCGCTCACGTCGAACATGGCAGTGGCATCGCAAGGTGAGCGGAGGACGTCCCGCCGCGAGCACATTGCGCCGGTGCATATGATGCACACTCGGTTGAAGGCAGAGGTGGCAAAAGTTTTGGCAGATGTGCCGAAGGAAGATGGAACGAAGACGCGCACGATGGCAGCAGAGGACTGCACCGAGCTCACGCGCGCGGTCTTGGTGGGAAAGCTCAACTTCGACCTGTTCGCAAAGAAAGCGGGTGCTATCACGGGGAACAACCACGCCCAGTGTAACACCCTTGACGCCTTCGCGGACGCATGGTTGATCATGAAACCAGCACTTGAGCGCATCGCAAAGATCATGGACTGGGAGGAGATGGCCAGGGGCGTGACGATCCTTGACCGCAAGCTCACGGTCTCAGCGCGCTCGACAGGCAAGACCGCGGCACAGTTAAGCGAGTTCGTCAAGGGCATTGCGCGCTCGTACGAGAATGCGCTGGTGCGCTTCCGAATGTTCAACGAAGCTCAACCATCGCTGGAAGTAGTGGTGCAGGAGTTCAACTCATTGTATGATGAGTTCTCGCTTGAGTTCCGGTTGGCGAAGAAGCGCGATGTGCGTTCCCTGCCGCCATCAGTTAGTTAGCTACTTGCTCAAAGGATCCCAGTTGTTAGCTCGCTCGCACGTTCGTTAGTTAGGATCCAGTCGAATGGTCAGTGGGGAGTCACCACAGCCCTGCCACTCAGCATGAAAGGCAGACGTTAAAAGTGATGACGTGCGTGATGCACAGGGCGGACGGTTCGACACCGATAAGCGCCGAGACCGGAAGGGCGAGCGTGATGCGAGAGGCGGTGATGGCCGCGCGAGCCGGCGCCAAGAAGGCCGCGGGCGGGGAGCACGAGACCGCCGCCGACAGGCAAGTCGCAGCCGCAGCCGGTCACCAACGCGCGACGCGCACCCTGGTCGTTGGCGCGACAAGGCTAAGGACTCGTCCCAGCAAGGAGGAGCAAAGGCTCAGGAGTCGAGCGGCATCAGGCGCGGTTCCATGGAGAAGAGTGCGTATGACGCGCTCCTAGCCGAAGCGAGCGTCAAGTTCCCGGGCACATGCAAGTTCTATCTGCTATCCAAATGCGGCCACGGCGAGCAGTGCCGCAATGGCAAGCACAAGAGGCCAGATGGCTTGGGAGCGTGGGTCGCGGAGAAGCAGGGACTATCCATGTGAACGGCGCGGGCGGGGCCGCACGAGTTTCACAACTCGAGCGCGGCCGAGCCCGCGTCGCTGAAGGCCACGGTCCCTGGCACGGTGCGTTCGTCGCCACCACCAGTCAGCTAGTTCGCTCGTTCAAAAGAACCCAGTGGTTAGCTCAGACACGCACCCTCCATGCGCCCGCTACCCAGGGCAGTCAGTGGAAAGGGAAGACGGTGAAGCGTGGCCGTGTGCGATGCACAGGCCCGACGTATGTCGACAACACTGACAGTTAACTCGCAAGATGACAGCACGCGGTTTGGTGGCGCAATGACGCTGAGCTGCGCGCTCGAGGGCGACCAACGGTTGGTTCGTGCACGATCCTTGGCGAGCGTGAGCAAGAAACGAGAGCGCCTCCCCTCAGGCCACACGCAATATGACGAGCTTGGTGAGCAAGCTTCGAGTGCAGTGGGAGGGGGGATCTCAGGTGAGGTGGAGACAGCAGCGCTAGCAGCGCGGATGTCGACACCGAGTGAAGAGGCCGGGACGCTAGACCGGAGGACACCGGTGCGTGAGCCAGCGCTCTAGGGGTGTTTCTGAGGTAAAGCACAACCATGGTAAAAGCAGGAGGCAGAAGAGAAACACTCATCGCGAGCAGGAGGAGTGCATTCGTGGGCGGGCCATGCCCACGTGATGCCCATACTATACCTACACAGTGCACGTTCGGATCCAGTGCCAGTCGAGATAAGTGTGCGTCGCGCGCCGGTATCGGTGGGCGCCGTTCCGAATCGTCGGCTCCTTCGTGAAGACCGCGGGTCTCGAGACCCTGTGAGTCCGGACGTCTGTCGGTTGAGGCCTTGTTTTTATTATTATTATAGTGAAGAGTTCGCAGCCTCCACAGCTATGGCGGTCAGCAGGAGAGGCAGACGGTGAAGCGATGCCGTGCGTGATGCACAGGTCCGACGCAGGTCGGTAACACCGATAGTTGAATCGCAAGATGACAGCACGTGGCTTCATGGCGCGACGACGCAGAGCTGCATGCTCGAGGGCGACCAACCGTTTGGTTGTACGCGATCACCTGCGAGCGAGAGCAAGAAACGAGTTTGCCCCCCTTCAAGGCACACGCAGCATGACAAGCTTGGAAAGCACGCTGCGAGCGGGGTAGGAGAGGAGGCCTCATGTGAGGTGGAGATGGTGGCGCTCACAGCGCGAGTGTCAACACCAAGTAAAGATGACGGGACGCTAGACCAGATGACATCGGTGGGCGAGCGCACCGAAGCGAAGCAACCCAGCGGGATGCCGACTCGGTTTCGACATATCTTCTCAGGCCCGGAGCGAGTGGGCAGCCTGAGCCAAGCATTCAACGCGCTGGGACTCGAGACATTGAATATCGACAATGGCATCGACCCGGTCGAAGGCGACGTCCTGGACAACAATACATTCGCGCGGCTCATGAAACTGGCCGAGAGCGAGGAGGCTAGCCAGGCGTTGTGGTGGTTTGGGACTGTGTGTTCATCGTTCGCTCGGGTGCGAGGCAAAGGCGTTGGACCACCGCAAGTCCGGAGCCGCGTTCACGTCGAAGGCTTGCCAGAGATGGAAAGCACATACGGGGCTTACATCGCAAAGCACAACGAGATGGTGCGACGCACGTGTCAGATCGCTATCACAGTCTGGCGGCGAGGAGGCACGGTGGTCATCGAAAACCCAGCAGATGTAGGGGACCCAGAGTCGCCGGTCTTCAGATGGGACGCGAGGAAAGCACCAGCCATGTGGCTCATGCCAGACATGATCGAGTTTGCGCACGAGACGACAGCACTCAAGGTGCTATTCCCACAATGCGCCTTGGGGAGCCCCTTCCAGAAGCTCACGCAATTGTTGGTCGCAGGACCGCGAGCGTTCCGGTTGCGACCGATGGGCGAGTTGGGTTGTGCTTGTGCCGCACACGCGAAACGAGCCGAGGGTTTCGACGATGTGGGCAAGGCTCACTCGGCAGCAGCAGCGGCGTACCCCCCGCTCATGTGCGGTGTGGTGGCAGCATTGCTGGCCACGGACCTCNAGGCTGAGGTGGTGCTGGGTCGCACGCCAGCGGATGACGTGATGTTGACATTGGGCCAACAGGTGGAAGGCGAAGCCATAACGGGGAGCGGGCAGATCCCGCCTCGAGCACAGATCTCGTGGAGGGCCGCTCCTGAAGGGATGCCACCGGCTTGGGAGGAGCGTGAGGACATAGACGGCGAAGGCTTCCAGAGCGCGCGGACTAAGGCGCTCAAGTACGTCTCACGCCGGAGGATGGAGTCGGAAAGGCCAGAGGTGCTGTTTGAACGCCCGATGCCGGCGCCGTCACTACCACCGAAGACAGAGGCGGAAGAACGGTATGCGCCGATTCCGTGGCCATCGGGAGCACCACCGAGGCCGGTGCACATCAGCGCGCTCTTCCCACGCTCATTCAAGGAGTTCTGTAAAGCACTGAAGGAAGCGGCGGCGAGCTGCGACCCTACGCGCAAGCAATGGCCGAGGTTTGAGGACCGAGTGTTCGACCACAGTGACATGCCGCAGTGGGCGGCACCGTACGTTTGGGATACGCGTAACCACCGAGATTGTGTGCCGCTGCAGCCGTTCACGGATGAGGATGCCGTCCAACATGAGCTGAGTGCACATTTCTTTGGCGTGTGGGCAAGGCGTTTGGCGTGGGTAGACAAAGACATGCTTCGCCAGGTGTGTATTATAGGCGCCGAGGGGAGGTCGCAGTGCGAACGGGTTACGGTGGTGATGGGACACCACAGCGGCTTGAGGCACAACCCTGGCCCGGCCATCAAAAGCGTGGCGGCCGACGAGGAGGCGGGTTGGATATCTAAGGCCACCCAATTCCCGCCCACGGTGCCGAATCGAATGGTCGCAAAGAATCTGATAACGGCAACCAAGTGGAAGATGGTGCAAGGCAAGGTGAGCCGGGTGACCAAGTTCCGGGTGGCGACGGATGATTCGGCAGACGTCCCTGGCGCCACGTCGCGCAATCACTCGATGGACAAGAGCGAATGGCAGGATGCCGGGTTGCCGGGACCGCGGACCTTGGCGGAGGCTGTCGCAATGGCAAAGGCAGTCAGTCGGCGCTTGGGCATGCACGTACGAGCACTGGAGCTCGAGCGCATCGCGTTGTGGGCACTCGACTTGAGTGACGCCTACCGCATGTTGGGAGTGCAGCGGTCGGAATGGTGGCTGCAATGCTTTGTTTGGACGGCCGGGGTTCGGCTGGACAGGAGGGCGGTGTTCGGATCGGCGCACTTACCAGGATTGTTCCAACGCATCACGACGTTCGTGATCGCGGTCGCAAGGTCACGCATCCGAGCCTATGATACCGCGCATCCATACTCCGCTGCACGACAGGCGTGGAGAAAGGAGCGTGCTGGGTGCGTGCCGTCAGCGACCGAGCGAGCGCAGGTAGCGGCGGGGACTGATGCTGGGGCAGCATGCGCTGCGGCGTGGCCAGAGGCGGACGACACAATGTTCCAAGCCATCTACATCGACGATGGGTTCGGACTCACCGCGTTGAGCGCCGACGAACCGTTGACGGGTCTGAACGCGACAGCGCCGAGGGTGTCGGTACTGCTCGAGGCACACCACGAGGGTGGAGTGAAGCTTACGATCTTTGCGGGCATGTCACGGGCGGAGATCCACCTGGAGATTGCAGCCGACACATGCGAGCAGGGCGGGTGGATCATCCAGCGCCCGAAAGTGCAGCTCGCGTTCAATATCGATCTGCTGGGGTTACACGTAGCAACGCTCGGCGAGGCTGGTGTTTCCGTACCAGAGGCGAAGCGGCTGGGCATGCTCTCCGACATCGAGGCGCAGCTCGCGCCGGAGGAAGGGGCGATCGTCACGTGCGCACGCAGTGAGGTGGAGACGCTCACGGGGAGGTGCGGCCACATCGCGATGGCAGCGGCAGAGGGCAACGCTTACCTCTCCCCGATGTGGAAGGTGGCATGTGCAAGGCGCAAGATCCGCTTGAAGGACGGGAGGGTCATCCACTCGTCCCCGTCGACGCTCAGTATTGGAGGCACCTCGCCGGTCGGGCAGGAGTACCAACGCTCGTTGCGGTGGTGGCACGCGGCGCTGTCGGTAGGGGTGCGAGTGCCGCTGGCCCCGCGCGAGACATTCCCGGACCTCCGAGAAGAACACGTGGGGTTCTTCTTCACCGATGCCGCTCGCGAGGAGGGCACCGGCATTGGCGCCTTCTCCGTGGTGGAGTGGACGCGGAATGGTAGGCTCGGAAGGGAGTTCCTCTACATCAGCGAGCGATGGTCGCCACGTTGGCTGGCAGCACTCCAGTGTGACGACCTCTCGATGGCGTGCGGCGAGCTGTTTGGCAATGTGGCGATGGCGGTGGCATTGTTGGTGCGACTACCGGGCCTCACCCATCTAGTGTGCTTTACCGACAGCTCGGCAGCCATGGGCGCCATAAACTCGGGTAATAGCCCGTCCCTACAGCTCAACGTGCTAGTGCAGTGGCTCTACCATCGAGCGCCTGGGCTGCAGCTATTGGCGGTACATCAGCCAGGGGTACGCAACGACAGAGCGGATGGAATCAGCCGTTCTAACGGGGAGGCAGTGGTCGCGGAAGCGAGAGCGCATGGCGCCTCGCCAAGGCGCTTGGGGGTAGCGGCAGCGACATGGGCTGCCCTCGATCGCGCATTGCGCGCCCCACAGCGTGGACAGTGAATGCCTAGCGTACGGCGTGGTGCACATGTAGGCACGCGGGCAGAGATCGACCTGCTCGACCTCCTCACGGCCAAGGCGCAAGGGTTGCTGGCAGAGGCGTTCGCGCCGGGGTCAAAGGGCGTGTTGCAATCGGCGTTGCGAGCGTTCGCCCGCTTCTCGAAGAGTACCCCGTCGCGAGCCCTGTTCTACACCCATGAGCACGCCCCTGGCTCCATGAACGAACATGGAATGCGAGCGTGGAACGAGTGGACGCTGGTGTTGTTCGCGATATACCTCGCGACCGTAAATTCACAGAAGACCGGGAAGCCAGTGTGCTCAGACACGGTGTCCACATACGTGAGCATGGTCAAGGGCTTCTTGTCGTTCAAGTATGCGTTCACGCTTGTGAAGGAGAGTCCAAGGCTGGCGCGATTGCTAAAGGCGATGCGGTCGAAGGATCCGATGCACGGCATACGCCGCAAGCGGCGTGGTCTTCGACGCAGACATCTCCGCCGGGCATGGAAGCGGAAGGCGGAGCTCCGGAGCACCCAGCAAGACGCAGTCAACAAGTGGGCGGCAATCACGGTGGCGTGGCATTGCTTGGCTCGGGGCGGAGAACTCACGACCCAGCTCCCTACGCGCGCGGACTTGACGTTTGGAACGCCGACGTCGGGGCGCAGGTGGGCGTGCCTCATGCTGAAGCCGCTCAAGAAGAGGGGCAAGGGAGCAGCGCCCAAGGTGCCACAGTTCATCGAGGAATTCGATGGAGGCGGCTCCGACACGTATGCGGCGCTTGCAAGGCTCGAAGAGTGGGACCCAATCCAAGGACCAGAGCGCGCCACGACGCCACTGTTCCGGTTGCACAGGCTGACCAAGAAGGGCACGCGCAGCAAGGAGAAGGCCCCACACGCCATGAAGGTGGCGGAGTTCAGGGCGTTCGTGAAGTATCTGGGGGCCAAGGTCCTGAAACTTGGGGAGAGCAAGCAGTGGGGGGCTCATAGCCCTCGAGTTGGAGGGGCCACCGACCTGTGCGCCACGGGCAAGTCGTCCGCAGTACTACTGCAAGCCAAGGGACGGTGGGCGAGCGACATAGGGAAGATATATGCCCGCATGACGCGGCGGATGCAGCTCGCCGCGTCGCGCCTGATGCAAACGGCGCGCGGGAGAGATATGGAGGAGCTCATGCCAGAGTTCACCCAGCAAGCGTGAGAAAGACGGGAGACACATAGTCGACAGCACCTGCGAAGGGGGGCGGACGTGATGATGGAGGGTTTCCATTGGAGATTAGCCCCACCTATGGCACTAATGAAGGAGGAGCGCGAGCTATGTGCAAGGCCCGGCGGAACCGAGCAAGGAACCAGTGCTCGGTAAGGACGAGTGTAATGTGGAGCGGACATGTACACACGAGCCGGGCATGAATGAAAGTATTGGTGTGTTATGTCTGAGAGCGGCGGAAGGGGAGTCACGTCGTGCGGACAGCGACGTTAGTCTTCGACACCACCGCAGAGTGGGAGAAGCAGAGTGGTGTGCTCATAGCAAGTAAGATAGAGCACACGCAAGTTGCTAGCCACACTCTGTGAATCCCCTTCCTTTACAGGATAGACCACCTC
>JGI24539J26755_10001739_pt1 | contig 9998 bp, 9 predicted proteins | sample NorSeaMetagenome_2_FD_26755 | JGI IMG/M metagenome (IMG submission 26755)
TCTTTATATACCCCCTTTCGTTATAAAAGAAAAATAAAAATTATTATTAAATATTTTAGGCATGACTAAATTATTTTTTTATAAACATTAATTTATTATTTTTGTAAAATGATAACATTGTCTGAAGAAAATTATTTAAAAGCAATTCTTACTATAAATTTAGAAACAAATAATATAGTTTCAACTAATGAAATTGCAAATATTCTTCAAACATCTGCTGCATCTGTTACTGAAATGATGAAAAAACTCCAAGATAAAAACCTTGTTATTTACGAAAAATACAAAGGAGTAATTTTAAGTAAAAAAGGAGAAAAAAATGCTCTTGAGATAATTAGAAAACATAGGCTATGGGAAACTTTTCTGGTAAATAAATTAGATTTTAGCTGGTCAGAAGTTCATGATGTTGCTGAAGAACTTGAGCACATAAAATCAGATGAATTAATTGATAAACTTGATTGCTATTTAAATTATCCAAAATTCGACCCACATGGAGAGCCTATTCCAACAAAAAACGGAATTATATATCCAACAAAAAGAATAAGCTTGAGCGAAATGGAAATTAATTGTGTAGGAATTATTATGGGTGTGTCTTTAGATGACAAAGAATTTCTTGACTACTTAACAAAACTAAAAATTAGTATTGGAACTAAAGTTAAAGCAATTGAACGAATTACATTTGATAAATCTATGAAGATTAAAATTGATTCTACACTACAACATATTAGTGAAAATGTATCTAAAAATATTTTAATAAAAATAACAAAATAATAAATGGAAGAATTAGAAATTTATAAGTGGTTTATTGAACAATCCGCAATATTACAAGCATTAATTGGTGGTTTATTCACCTGGTTGTTAACTGCAATAGGCGCAACCTTAGTGTTCTTTTTTAAGTCTAGTAATAGAAAAGTATTGGATATGTGTCTTGGATTTACTGGTGGGGTAATGATTGCAGCTAGTTTCTGGTCACTACTATCTCCTGCTATCGCAACAGTTGAAAAACAACAAGAATTAGGCATTACTAATTTACCAATATGGTTTGCCCCTGCTATTGGATTCTTATTAGGTGCATTATTTCTTTACTTTTTAGATAAAAAAGTACCTCATTTACATTTATTTGAATCTGTTGAAAATGCTGAAGGACCAAAAACTGATTTAAAAAAGACTGAATTGTTAGTACTAGCTATTGCCTTACATAATATTCCTGAAGGATTAGCAGTTGGTGTTGCTTTTGGAGCACTTGCTTCAGGAATGGACATTGGGATGGAAATGGGTGGTGCAATTGCATTAGCAATAGGAATGGGCTTACAAAATGCTCCTGAAGGATTTGCTGTTTCAATGCCTTTAAGAAGACAAGGGTTATCAAAGTTTAAATCTTGGCAGTGGGGGCAATTATCTGCGATTGTTGAGCCTATATTTGCTGTTATAGGAGCCGCTATAGTTATATCGGTATACCCAATTCTTCCTTACGCACTTTCATTTGCTGCAGGAGCAATGATATTCATTGTTATTGAAGAGGTTATTCCAGAAAGTCAAAGAGGAGGAAATGCCGACTTAGCAAGTATTGGCTTAATTCTAGGCTTTATTGTTATGATGATACTCGACGTATCTCTGGGATAAAATTTCTACAAAAGCGTATATTTGCCATATGTCAGTAAATATTAATATTAAAAATAGAAAGGCAAGTTATGCTTATCAATTAATAGATAAATTCACTGCTGGCATGGTTCTTTTAGGAACAGAAATAAAATCTATAAGAAATAATGCTGCAAATATCTCTGATGCCCACTGCATCTATATAGATAATGAAATGTGGATAAAAAATCTTCATATTGATGAATATTCGAATAGTGGATTTAAAAATCATGAACCAAAAAGAGCACGTAAACTTTTATTAAATAAAATTGAATTAACTAAAATTGAATCTAAGGTTAAAGAAAAAGGAATGTCTATTATACCACTTCGATTATTCTCAAATGAAAAAGGGAAAATAAAAATTGAAATAGCTTTAGCCAAAGGAAAAAAGATATTTGACAAAAGAGAAAGCATTAAAGAAAAAGATATTAAAAGAGACACGCAAAGACAAACAAAAAACAAATAAGTGAGAATTCTACAAATATCTCTTTTAGCTCTAATTATTCTTTTCAGTTGTTCAAAACCTGATGAAGAAATGATGAGTAATGCACAGCTTAATTTTTCTTCAGACACAATTACCTTTGATACTATATTTTCATCAATTGGAAGTATTACAAAAACACTAACTATTTATAATAATAATAATTTTGATATTATTTCTGATATTAATTTAAATGGTGCTTCTGCAGCAAACTTCAGAATGAATATTGATGGGATATCTGGAAATAATCAAAATGATATATTTATTGGAAAAAACGATAGTATTTTTATATTTATTGAAGTAACTATTAATCCATCTTCAAATTCTCTTCCATACATTTTATCAGATTCATTAATTTTTACTACGGGACAAAATCAACAAGCTGTAAAACTTATTGCCTGGGGACAAGACGCATATTTCCATACAGCTAATACATTTGGAGAAATTATAAATGATTCTGATACTAATAAAATATATTATCATCAAATTAATTCTAATGAAACATGGCTAAATGACAAACCCCATGTTGTATATGGATATGTTATTATTGAACCAAATGCAGAGCTAAATATTAATGAAGGAACTAATATTTATTTTCATAAAAATTCAGGGATCATTGTAGGAAATCCCTTCTCTGATCAATATGGAGGAACACTAAAAGTTAATGGAACACTTAACAATGAAGTAACCTTTCAAGGAGATAGATTAGACTCTTGGTATCAAAACGTTCCTGGTCAGTGGGATAGAATAAGGTTTATTCCTGGAAGTTATAATAATGAAATTAATTACGCAATTATAAAAAACGGCACTACAGGTATTCATGCCGANACTGTATCAAATTCAAATCCAACTGTAATAATTAGAAATACAATCATAACAAATATGTCATCAATTGGCATATTAGGACAAGGAGCCAGTCTAGAGGTTTCAAATTCAGTCATAAGTCAATGTGGGCAATATACTGTTGCTTGTTATATTGGTGGAGACTATACATTTAACCATTGTACTTTTGCTAATTATTGGAATTATTCATTTAGAAACACTCCTTCAATACTTTTAAACAATTACTATTATGATAATAATGACAATATACAGATAAGAAATCTTAATAATGCATACTTTGGGAATTGCCTAATTTATGGTTCTTTAAGCACTGAGATTAGCTTTGACAATAATGAAAATGGGCAGTTTAATTTTACTTTTGACCATTCATTAATAAAGATTGATCCAAATATAAATACTCTATCAAATAATTATATTAATACTATTAAAAACGCAGACCCTTTATTTACTGATTATTTAAATAATGATTTTAGTCTACAAGAAAATTCTCCAGCAATAAATTCTGGTAATTTTCAAATATCACAAAATAACAATCTGTTATTTGATTTAAATGAGGTAAATAGAAATGATCCTCCTGAAATAGGAGCATATGAGTATGACGATTAAATTTTTAGTAAAAAATTAAGTGTGTCAATATTATCAGCATAGTCATTTAATCTAGGAAACTGAGATTTTCCAAAAGAAACATCACGTTTTGAGACAATACATTGAAATAATGATGTGTTTGAATTAATATAACTATCCAGTTCCTCCCTGTTATTATAATATTGATAGAAAAGCATAGATATAGGAGATTGAATTGACGAATCTTCCTTAAGCAAAACAAAACCATTATCTAATAAGTTTTGTTTATTCATTAAATAAATAGTTTTATTGTAATCATAATTATTAGCATACTTTAAATGCTTAATAATATCTTTATATTTAAAAAATGCATTAAACAACTTGTCAAGATCATAATTAATGGGTAAAAAAACTTTAGAAACACTTCTACACCCTAAGCCAAAATATAAAAAAATATCATCAGCCAATAACTCAAGTTCTTTTTGAGTTTCTGAACCATCAAGAATTGCGACTGATCGTCTATTTTTTCGTATAATAGAGCTATCAGATTTAAAGTAATAATCAAAATACTTAGAAGAATTATCAGATCCAGTAGCTATAGTAGCATCAAACTTACATTTAACAATTTCATCAGATATTATTATAAAACTTTTCATTTGTGGATTAATTTGAATAATTCGATCTATAATAGTTTTCATTAAAACATTATCTTTTGTTGACATTTTAATAATAGCTTTATTTCCAGATAACAAAACACATAATAAATCATGAAAACCTACAAAAGGAATATTACCAGCCATAATTAAAAGAATAGTTTTAATTTCTTTTTCTTTAATCGAATATTCAGAGAGCCAAGAAATAAGACTTTCTCTTTCTAGCATCATTGTTAAAGATGATATTGCAGTATTAATATTACTTTTAGAAAACCATGGATTTAAAGTCTGAGCTTTAGATATCGCATCTCCAAAAAAAGCAAGTGAATCTTTCTTTAATTGTTCTCTTAATGTAGAAAATAGAGAGATTCTATCTTTTAAATTCATCAAAAATTTTATTTTTACAAAACTATGATATACTTAAACTAATCCCTATCAAATGAAAAAGATTTTCTTTATATTTTTTCTTTTATGCTTATCATCCCAATTATTTTCACAAAATGTAAGCTTTAAGTTAATTAAGGAATACGAAGACACATTAAAAATTGTTGCAGAAAAAATTATGTATTCAGAAAAAGAAGATGATAGAATTAGTGCAAATACTGGTTTTATTAATATTCTAAAAGAAGTACTAGCTTATGACAAATCTTTTAAATATCAATTTGATTCATTAGAAACAATTTCTATTATAACTCCAGAAGATAAAAGCTTTAAATTATTTAACTGGATCCTTCGAAAAGACAATGGTACTTATTCTTATTATTGCATTATTCAGTATTACAACAAAAGAAAGAAAAAATTTGAATTAATAGAACTAATTGATAAATCTGAAAATTTAAGAAATCCAATATTTGAAGATTTAGATAGTAAAAATTGGTTTGGAGCATTATATTATGAAATTATTTATATTAAAAAATCTGGAAGAAAATTCTATACACTTCTTGGATGGGATGGCAACGATAGCAAAAGCACTAAAAAAATCATTGAGCCAATGTATTTTTCTGGAAAAAACAAAATTAAATTTGGCTTACCCATATTTAAGCTTTCAAAAAAATCTAAACAAAAACGTTTTATTTTAGAGTGTGATGCAAAAACATCATTTAGTTTAAAGTTTGATAAGGATCAAAATAGAATAATATTTGACCAACTAGTACCTATTAAAAAGGAATTGAGAGGTATGCATGAATATTATATTCCTGAAGGAACTTATAATTCTTTTGATTATAGTAATGGCAAATGGATTTTAAATGAAGATATTGATGCAAGAAATAAACAGCAAATCAAAAAAAACAAGAAACAAGCTAAAATGGGCTTAATAGATAAATAATGAGCTTAAAACGATTTAGCAATCAAATTGAAGTAGGTTGTGANGAGGCAGGCAGAGGGTGTTTAGCAGGTCCTGTAATNGCTTCAGCTGTCATTCTTCCATTAAATTTTAAAAACAAAGAACTTAATGACTCTAAAAAACTTTCTGCTAAGAAAAGAGAAGAATTAAGTGAAATAATTAAAAAACATGCTCTTGCCTATACAGTCGGAATAGTTAATCCAGTAAAAATTGATGAAATTAATATTCTTAATTCTTCAATTTTAGCAATGCACAAAGCAATAAATAAGATTAATATTAATTATGATATACTACTTATTGATGGACCATACTTTAAGAGCTATAAAAATTATAAGCATAAATGTATAGTTAGAGGAGATAGTAAATTTCAAGCAATTGCGGCAGCATCAATAATTGCTAAAACCTATAGAGATAAACTAATGCGTAAAATTCATAAAGATTTTCCTAGCTACAATTGGCTCTCAAATAAAGGCTACCCTACTAAAGAACATAGAGCAGCAATTAAAAAAATAGGCATTTCGCCTCATCATAGAAAAAGTTTTAAACTAGTTGACAATCAGATGTTATTAAACATATAAATAACTAATTTTGAAATAATATTTAAATTATTAAAAAATGAGATTTATTAAAATCATATTTCCTTTTATCCTTATTATTATTATTGGATTTATCAGTTTTAATGAATATAAAAAAGCTAAATCTATAACTAATAATCCACTATCAGTTATTCCATCTCATGCATCAGTAATTATTAAGATTAACAATACAGATAATATTTTTAAATTATTTAATGATAAGACAATTTGGAAAAAACTTAATTATTTTAAAAAGATAAGTGCACTAAATAGTAACATAAAAAAGTTAAATGACTTTTACTCGACCTATCAAATAGATAACAACAACAGCCTATATATTTCTTTTTTAAAAGATGGTATTAACTCAAATGGTTTTTTATTAAGTACAGAATTAGATCAAGAATCATTACTTAAAATTAAAAATATTTTTGCGCTTCAAAATTTAAATACTTTTAAATATGATAACATTGACATATATACTATTTCTAATGATAGCCTAAATATATTTTTAGCTAATGTAAATAACATTATATGTTTAAGTAGTAGCAGGACTATCGTTGAAGATGCAATAAAATCATTTAATAGTGAATATAATTTTACAAATAACGAGAGATTTTTAAAGATATATAATACAATCAAAAATTCAAGTGACATTAATATTATGTACAACCTTAATAATCTTAATGAAGCAATTAAAACTACTCAACTTGATGATGTGAAATTATTAAATAATCTATCCGATTGGGTAGCATCTGATTTAAGGATTAATGATGAAAAAATAATTTTAAATGGCTTTAACCTAATTAATTATAAATTATCAGAATATGCTGATATAATTAGCAATCAAGAACCTAAAAATATTAATATCATTAAAGTTATACCTGAAAATACAAACTATCTATTTTCTTTAGGCTTTGATAATATCAAAAAACTTTACTTAAATAACAATAAACTACTAGAAAAAAATAATAAGATTTGGGAAATAGAAAAGTTTAAAAATAAAATTCAGAAAGAATATAAATTTGATTATAAAGAATTTATTGAACAAATAGAAAATGAAGCAGGAATTTTTAGTTGTGGAGCAATTAATGAAGAAAGTGAATTTACATATTTTAAATCTAAAGAATCAATTCATGCATATAGTCTATTACAACGCATAATTGACACAAAAAAATCATCTAATTATCNTAATAATGAGATTAATTATATAGTTGATGATAAATTAACTTCAAATATTTTTGGTGAAAGATTTAACTATTCAAATCAAAACTTTTTTATAGTGCTTGAAGATTATTTTATATTTAGTAAATCCGCCTCAAAACTTGAGTATATTATTGATAATTACATTAGCAGAAATACCCTTATAAATAATTCAAATTTTAATAGATTCAAGCAAAATATTTCAAATAAATCTAATGTGTTTATGTATATAAATACTGTTAAATTATTTGAACGTATTTCATCACATTTTATGTATCCGTTAAATCTTGATTCATTAAATAATTTCACAGGAATATCTTATCAAATAAACAATAACAATTCTTATCAAATTAATAACCTTTCATTGTACTATGATGAAGATTTTAAGCAATCAATAAAAGAAAAATGGTTTGTCCAATTAGATACAGTATCAGAAATGAATCCTCAAATTATATATAATCATTCATTAAAAGAGAATGCAATTGTCATTCAAGATCTAGCTAATAAACTATATTACTTTACTGATGATGAAAAATCTNGATGGACATTAAATCTAAAAGAACAAATAATTGGTGATATTTCTCAAGGTGATTTTTTTAAAAACAACAAATATCAAATGTTGTTTAACACTTCTAAAGATATCTATATGTTAGATAGATACGGAAGAAATGTAGAAAGATTCCCTCTTAAGATTAANAGCCAAACAAATATTGGACATTCTCTTTTTGATTATAACAATAGCAAAAGATATAGAATATTAATTCCCTCAAGAAACAATTCAATTCTTAATCTAGATGCTAAGGGAAAAAAGGTAATAGGATGGAAATATGCTGAAAGCAATGCTATTAATCAAAAGTTAAGACATTTTAAATACAACAGTAAAGATTATATTATAAGCACTTCTAGTAATGAAATAAACTTATTAGCCATTAATGGCTCCAATAGAGTAAATTTTTCATCTCAAAGCGAAATAAATAGCCTTAATAATATTGCTTTAGATAAAAATGGAAACCTCTTTACTGTAACAAAAGAAAATAAATTATTTATATGCAACATTGATGGTACGAAAAATAGCATAAGCCTATCATCATTAGATTCAAATTCATTAATTGCATACGATAATATTAGAGATGAAATATTATTTTCAAATAATGAAAATTTATTTACTCTTGATAAGAGTTTTAATGAAATATCAGATAGAAAATTTGATAATAAAATAGTAAATATTGAAACTTTTAAGCAATATATAGTTGTTCAAACTAAAAATGAAATTTATCTTTTAAATAATGGTGATATTGTTGATGGTACTCCATTAAAATGTGATGGAAATTTTACAATAACAAATTTAAAAGAAGATAATAAAATAAATATTATACTAACAAGAAACAAGGTGTTATATAATTACCAACTAGAAGAGATAGCTCAATAAAAAATAAGGTATAATTTGTTTTTCTTTAATCCTATTAAAGTCTTCTATTACAATATCTGATCCTAATGAAATTAAAACATATTTATTTCTTTTATTAGAAGATAATTCTCTTTTATAACTCAACTGTAAGCCTAAATTATTCTTTTTTTTATCTTTTACATATAAAAATCCAATATTGGAACCAATATATATTTCATTACCCATTAAATAGTTAAAACCTAAAGATGATTTGTTAAAGTAAATAAAAGAACTATTAAGATTAAAATTACATATAAACTTAGGTCCAATATAATTAATTCCAAATCCATACAAATAAGGAAATCCGTAAATACTTGAAAAATAGAAATCTCTATTTGAATCATCTATATTATCAAAATCATTTAGATTATATCTTTTAATTATATCAATTAATAAATTTGCATAATTTGGATTTGTTGCATAGCCAGCTTTTTTAAGGCCTTTAGCCCAAGACTTATAGTTCTTTATAGATAGGCTAAATAAAGATGAATATCTATCACTATTAGACAGAAATAATGAGTGGTCTCTAAATGATTCTTTATAATTATCATATTTTCTAAAACATTCATCATTAAGATCATCATCATAATATATTTTATCACCATCCCATGAACTATGACATTTAATTCCAAAATGATTGTTAGCATTTTTAGCAAGATAACTATCACCATTAGCTGATTCAAGTATTCCTTGAGATAAAGTTATACTTGCTGGGATCTTATAGAGTTGCATTTCCTCAATAGCTATATTCTTATATTTATTAATATACTCATGCGTAATAGATTGAGAGATGCAATTAATAGAAAGAAAAAACAACACAAAAAAGAGAGAAAATTTCATTATTTAAAAATAGTAATATTATCTATTTAACATGAAGATTTAAATTATGAATACTATTCATACCAATATTNCCTTGTAAACCTCCAGTGTGAATAAGTAAAATATTACTTCCTTTAGGTATTTTTCTTAAATTTATTAAATCATGTAAACCAAAAATCATTTTTGAAGTATAAATTAAATCTAATGGAATATTATGATTAATATAAAAGCTATTAATAAAATCTATTAATTCATTATTAAAACGTGCATAACCTCCAAAATGATATTTGTCAATTAATTTCCAATTATTTTTGTTTGTCATCAAAGTAATTTTCTCCGTTAAGCTATTATTTCCTTTAATCGCTGGAAAACCTAATATCATTTGATGATTTTGTGAAGAATTAATAATTCCAGAAATAGTACCACCAGTTCCAAC
>JGI24539J26755_10001743_pt1 | contig 9990 bp, 13 predicted proteins | sample NorSeaMetagenome_2_FD_26755 | JGI IMG/M metagenome (IMG submission 26755)
TAGTGCCAGCAATCTTTTTAGCCATATTGGCCTCCTTTAGCTCCGATCCTCCAGGCCGCGTGCCCTTTGGAACAATTTGGTGTGGTACGGTCATCACCGCGCGCGATGATTTCCTCCCACATGCACATCACAAGATTATGTTTGTTTCATAACCTGAGTGAATTCTAGTTCGACAGGCGTAGCCCGTCCAAAAATTGATACAGTAACTTTCAAGCGAGAGTTTTCTTGATCTACCTCTTCAACCATTCCAGCAAAGCCTTCAAATGGCCCTTCAGTTACATTAACTTGTTCACCAATATCAAAAGTAATTAAGTTGCGCGGATTTTCTACGCCTTCTTCAACTTGGTTTAGAATAAATGCTACTTCTTTATCTCGCATTGGGCTTGGTTTACCTGGTTGACCCAAAAAACCTGTTACTCGATTAATGTTATTAATTAAATGGTAACCCTTTTCAGACATGTCCATACGTACAAGTAAGTAACCAGGCATAAATCTACGTTCAGCTGTTACTTTTTTTCCACGACGTACTTCTATAACTTCTTCAGTCGGCACTAAAACCTGCTCGATTTCATCTTGCATGCCTTCTTGCTCGACCGCTTCATTGATTAATTCAGCAACTTTTTTTTCAAAGTTGGAAAGAACGCTTACTGAATACCATCTTTTAGCCATAGCTTTTATGCCTCTACTAGGACTTCATTCAGTCCGTTAATTCATTTACTTTCAAGCCTTTAAGAGACCTGACTACCAAAACAAAAGGCACGCATATAGAATCGTCGCGTGCCATTTTAATTCGATTTATCGGCGTTTAGCGCCGAAATCGTGTTAATTCAAGTACCTATACCCAGAATTATGTTTAAACCTAATTTTATAATTTGGTCTGCGCCAAAAAAGAAAATTGCAACCAAAGTAGCCATTATGAATACCATTACGGTAGTTATGGTTGTTTCTCGGCGGTTTGGCCAAACAACTTTAGAAACTTCTGCTCTTACTTGCTGCATAAATTGCAAGGGGTTAGTACGTGCCATGATGCACTCCTATGTCTAATCAAATGTTGTGATACAGCGCATGCCATAGAATTTCAAGGCATGACATTGTCATAATTCTTAGTATTTTCAGTTTATCATAAAATAATATTCCATCGAAATTAATATCTTATTCGCGTATTGATGCAATAATTTCCATCATAGCATCTCCAGGAATAAAACCTCCGATTAATCTATCTCCAATTACAAACGAAGGAGTGCCTGTAAATTGTAAAGCATCAGCTAAATCACGTGAAGTTTGAATATGTTCAAAAACATTTGGGTCATTCATATCAATAAGTAATTTTTCTACGTCTAATCCAATTCTTTTAGCAATTTGCATTACTGAAATTTCGTTTAATTGTTGCGCAGACATTAGTGCTTCATGAAAAACTTTATATTTATTTTGAGCGCGCGAAGCTAAAGCAGCCCTACTTGCAAATATTGACCCTTCAGATAAAATTGGAAATCACGGTAAACTATTCGAATATTTTTATCATTGCTTAATACTTCCTTTACGGCAGTCATTGCTCTTTTGCAGTAACCACAATTATAGTCAAAAAATTCCACTATTGTAATATCAGCATCTGGGTTGCCGAAGGATGGCGCATTAATATCAGATGTAAGTATTTCTTTGTTATTTAGATATGCTTGTTTTTTTGAAGTTTCTTTATTTGCCTCATCACGATCTCTTAAAAGATTAATCGCATCCATTACTATTTGTGGATTTTCCAAAATAGCTTCTAATGCTAATTTTTTAATATCATTTTCACTCAAAGATTCTGAAACCACAGGGCTAACATTCATAAATGTTGCCATAAGAAAAGTCATAATAAATTTACGCAAATCAATTTTCCTTTATTTTCCATTATCCTTTTACAAAATAAATCAGATAATAGTACAGAGTAATTTGAGCTCTATTAATTTTGATTATGAATTTCTTATTTTTTCATAACATGGGCAACTCACTAAATGATTATTTACAATTCCACACGCTTCCATCCATGCATATACGATTGTGGGGCCGCAAAAATTAAACCCACGGGATTTTAAATCTTTTGATATCTTTATTGACAAGTCAGTAAATTTTGGGACGTCAGTCATAGATATAAACTTATTTTGTATTGGTTTTCCATCTACAAAATCCCACACATAATTATTAAATCCAATCGAAGATTCAATATCTTGCCAAATTTGTGCGCCTTTAATTGTAGAAACGATTTTATTTCGATTTCTTACAATTCCCTTGTTAAGCATCAAACTTTCTATGTCTTTTTGGGTAAACTCAGAAACTTCGTATGGATTAAATCCTTTAAAAGCCTCACGAAAATTATCTCTTTTCTTCAAAATTGTAAGCCAGCTTAATCCTGCCTGAAAACCGTCTAATACAAGCTTTTCCCATAAACGCTGAGATGAATATTCAGGAACACCCCATTCATTATCATGATAACTCACATATAGTGGATCAGTCCCACACCATTCGCAGCGATGCATTTTCAAATTATTATATTTAGTCAGATAATCTAATTATTTCTTCTTTTATTTTTAATTTTTTTAACTTCAAAGTTTTTAAATCTAATGAGTCAATTGAAGGAATTCTTTGTGAACGCTCAAGTTGTTGAGAAAGGTTCGCGTGTTTTTGTTTTAGTTCTGTTACATAAGAACTGATTGCCATTATTAATCTCCTGTTTTTACTATTTACTGCATAATTATTTATATTTTAAATTGAACCACAAAAGATTTTTTCTGTCATATAAATTTTTTATAATTTCAATTTTTGGTCAAATCTTGCCGAATAAAAAAAAATAATTTATGTCCTGGATAAATTTATTACTTTTAAAGAACTAATGCATGTCCCAGACGTAGAATATCATTTGCTTTTTTTGAATAATCACTTTTATCACCATTATGCATATCGCCATCATGGACAATAAACGGATCTAAAAGCTTCAAAGGACCTTTTGAGCCTTTTATGCACTGAACAATAATGCGTTTAGCAGGACGCGATTTTCTTGCAACAATTGGTAAAACAGAAATACTACCACAAGATAGGATAGTGAAGAAAGAATTTCAGGCAACCGTTCTGTTAAATGGATAATACTAAAGCTTCCACCTGACTTTAAACGTTTTAAGCTTATAGAAATCCAATCTGCTAAAGGAATAGTTTCAATATTTGCAGTAGATTTTTCTAGTCTTAATGGCTTAGATAATGTGCTAGGTATAAAAAAAGGTGGGTTTGTCATTACATGATCAAAACTCTTTTGACGAAATGTGCTAGGCAAATTATTCAAATCTGCATTAAGCACTTTGAAGTTTATGTTATTTTCAATCGCATTAGCTTCCGCCATAAAAGTATATTCTTGTTGTAATTCTATACCATGTAATGACAATCCTTGAATACGTGCACCCAAACACAAAGATGCAACACCAACTCCAGAACCAATATCTAAAATGGATTGTCCATTCTCTGCAGAAATGGAAGCCGCCAAAAAAACCGGGTCAGTTGCAGCACGATAACCATCAGATGGTTGTGTGATTTTTAATTGCCCATTTAGAAATGAATCATGTGTCTTATTCATGTGCGAACCGGTAATTCAAAATCATTATCTTTTAATATTTTGTATGCCATGTAATAATCTTCATTAGCCACCATAATTCGCCTTGGCATAATTCCTATACTGCCTTCTAGTATACTCATATGGACGTCTAGAGCAAAACAAGTTATGTCTTCCCCCTTCAACAATGCTGTAGCAAAGCTTATTAATGTTGGGTCATTAGTTTTGAATAATTCTTTCATCTTATTGATTTAACCGATACAGATATACCGAGTCGAGACACCAAATTTGAGAATAACATTGCCACAAGAAAAACCACAAGATCAGTTAGCTAGCTTACTAAACCATGATATGGTTAAAGTTAACAGCTTAATAAAAAAACGAATGGCATCAGATGCCGCGCCTCGTATTCCAGAAGTTACTGAACACTTAATTGATGCCGGTGGTAAACGTTTACGCCCGTTACTTACACTTGCAGCCGCAGAAATGTGTGGCAACACATCTCCTTATCATATTCATTTAGCAGCAACTGTAGAGTTTATACATACCGCAACTTTATTACATGATGATGTGGTAGACGAAAGTAAACAACGCCGTGGACGCCCAACGGCAAATTTATTGTGGGACAATCAATCTTCAGTACTTGTTGGGGATTACTTATTTTCCAGATCATTTCAACTTATGGTAGAAACTGGCAACTTACGTGTCTTAGATATACTTGCAAATGCATCTGCGACAATTGCAGAGGGTGAAGTGTTACAATTAACAGTAGCACAAAATTTAAGCACAACAGAAGATACATACCTAAAAGTAATACGTGGAAAAACTGCTGCTCTCTTTGGAGCAGCATGTAAAGTTGGTGGCGTTATTTCAAATGCTGAAGAAAAAATAATAGACGCTTTAGCCTCGTATGGCGATGCCCTGGGCGTTTGCTTCCAAATAACTGATGACTTANTAGACTANAATGGCAGTTCGGCTGATTTAGGNAAAAGTATTGGTGACGATTTTCGTGAACGNAAGATGAGTCTACCTTTAATAAAAGTATTAAAAAAGTCTGATGTTACTGAAAAAGAATTCTGGAAAAGAACAATAGAAAAAGGTGACCAACAAGACGACGATCTGGATTTTGCATTAAAATTAATGACAAAACATAACGCACTCGAAGATACACATAATGATGCTAAATTTTGGGCTGAAAAAGCGAAAAAATCCATTTCTATTTTACCCAAAAGCAAATTGAGAAATATTTTAACAGAATTACCAGACTTTGTAGTTAACAGATTATCTTAGCCCATAATCACTGGCTGAACCCACCATTTCGGGTTCTCCAGAGATATCTTTTTAGCTGCTTTCTGCGCAAGTTCAAAGCTTTGAAACAAGCCAAAACATGTACCTCCAGATCCTGACATTCTTGAAAGTTCTGACCCACAAGAATTTAATACATCCAAAACATTTTTAATATTTGGAACTAGTCAATTGCTGGGTTTTCTAAGTCATTTCGTAGATTACTCAAAAAATGAATTGTTTCTATAAATGATAATTTGTTTTTAGGTAAGCTGCCAATATCTTGATTATATTTTGATTTTAAAGTTTTAAAAATTCTTAAAGTTGAAACTTTATCACCAGAATTTATTAATACCGCTGATAATTTTGGAAAAATCTCAATATCAGTTAATATTTCACCAATTCCTTGCATTCTTTGATTTGTAGACTTTATACAAACAGGAACATCTGCACCAAGAGCTAATCCATTGTCGATTGGTAAAGAGGTGTTCCATAATTGAGCAAGGCCCCGCAAAGTAGCTGCTGCATCAGCTGATCCACCACCAATTCCTGCTGATACTGGTAAATTTTTTCTCAGAAAGATTTCTGCACCCTCCGATAAATCTAAAACTTTTGCAGCGTTGAATATGATATTTTCCGAAATTGGAATACTATTTAAATCTTTACTGAAACGACCATCTAAAATTATTTCTAAATTTTGGTTACGCTTGAAAGTGAGTTCATCACCACAATCTGCAAACACTACAAGACTATCAAGCAAATGGTAGCCGTCCGTATTTTGGCCAGTTACATGTAAACAGAGGTTTATTTTAGCTTTTGCGATTTGCGTATTAAACACCTGATTTTACTTTTTCTTTTCTTCAGCTTGAACTTTATCCAAGCCAATATCTAATTTCTTTCTTATTCTTATTAGCTCTTTTTCTTCAGGATCAAAAGAAATTGCACGCTTCCATTGAAACCTTGCTTCTCTTTTTCTACCAACTTTCCAATAGACGTCACCTAAGTGATCATTAACAATTGGGTCATCAGGCATCAGCTCTACCGCACGTTCCATTGGATGGATAGCATCTTCAAAATTACCTAAAGTAAACAAACTCCAGCCCAAACTATCAATAATAAATCCACTATTCGGTCGAGCAGCGACAGCTTTTTCGATCATATCTCGAGCTTCTTGAAGATTTTTATTTTTTTCGACTAATGAATATCCCAGATAATTTAAAATCAAAGGCTGATTTGGTGATAGGTCTAATGCCTTTCTAAAATTCATTTCAGCCCGCGGCCAATTACCTAATCGTTCATTACAAATACCTAGAGAATAAAATAAAAACCAATGACTCGAATTGGGTTTTCCTATTAAACTTTGAGTTTTATCGTATGCACTCCGTGCTAAAGTAAACTTTTTTTGGCCTCTGTAAGCATCTCCCAGAGACATTAATACTCTGGTGCTATCTTTATAATCAACTGATAATTTCTTCAAAGCATCAATTGCTAAATCTGGTTTATCTGCAGCAATTAAAGTTTCAACACGTCCAATTTCAGAACTTAAATATAAGCCATTATCTTTTCGTATTTTTTCGTAATTTTCGATTGCTAAATCAAATTGTTTTTGATCTCGTAATAATTCGGAAGTCAATAATATCGTTTCTGCATTATTAGGCCGTAAATTCTGTGCTAATCTTCCATACAGCAAACTAGTTTGATCATTTTCTGAACCATTTAAAGCAAATGCCAATGTGAATAATACTTCAGCTATACCCTGTTTTGCCGAAGTTACGTAATTATATGTTGATGAACCATTTTGAATCTTTTGGCGAAGTAGATCTAATTCATTATCCTGACCTTTTAAGGCCATATTATCTATAAGTTCTAAGGCCTCTTTTTCTTTTGATAATTCAGCCATTATTTGAGCATGCGCAATCAAACTTCCACGCGTTAAACGTAACGAACCATTTGCATTACCTGAAAGTATTTTATCAGCTGTTTCAAAATCACCAACAGCAGCTAGAGCTAAAGCTTTATGATACTGGCCAAATAATCTCAGCGTAGAGTTACTATTCATTTCATCAAAAGTTTTTAAAACAGAACTCATCTTTCCACGTCCAAGTTCAGTCCAACCATTTAAAAGTCCAAATAATAACTCAGTATAATTCTCTTCATTTCTTTTTAGTGTTTTGTGAGCTAAACCATATCTTTCATTTTTGATGTGATCTGCAAATATGAGTAAATCAGCAAGTTGGTTATTATTAGAATTTGAAGTAATTTCTTTAGCATAGTTAGTTGCTGTGCGTACGTCACCCATTGATAAATTAGACAACATTGCATTATATTTTATAAACTGATTTTGAGGATCTAATAATAGTGTTTCAGCAAAGTATTTTGATGCAGCAACATAATCTCCCCGCATTGCCGCATTAGAACCCGCCAAATAAGATCCTGCTAAACTTTTTGAATGCACAATAGATGCACAAAATCCTATAGCAATAGAAATGACGCAAAAAGCTGTTTTAAGTATCATAGTAATTTTAACCTAAGGTAATATAATCTAATGCTACCCAATGGATTAGATGTCTGCAATGTACCATTATGATTTTATTATCAAAAAGTTTTAATAAAATTACATATTAGGATAATTAGGCCCGTCTCCACCTTGTGGTGTTACCCATGTTATGTTTTGGCTTGGATCTTTAATATCACAGGTTTTACAATGTACACAATTTTGTGAATTAATCTGGAATTTAGGGTTAGAGCCATTGTCGTCTCGTATAATTTCATAAACACCAGCTGGACAATATTTTTGAGCAGGTTCTGAATATAACGGCAAATTCGTATCTACTGGTATAGAAGAATCAGCAAGTTTTAAATGAACCGGTTGACCTTCTGCATGGTTAGTTCCAGAGAAACTTACATTTGTTAATCTGTCAAAACTTAATTTTCCATCTGGCTTAGGATATTCAATTTGAGGATAGTCAGCAGCTTTGCCTGTACTTTCTGCATCTGTTTTCCCATGTTTTACGGTCCCAAAAATGCTAAACTTTAAAATAGTTTGACACCACATATCAAAACCACCCAAAATAACCCCTAAAAATGACCCATATTTTGCACGCAATGGAGCAACATTTCTTACTATACTTAAATCTTTGCCAACAGGACCAGTTTTTAACATTTTATCATAATCTGATAACACATCTCCCGCTCGCCCAGCCTTTATGGCCGCAACAACAGCTTCAGCTGCATGCTGACCAGAATACATGGCATTATGATTCCCTTTAATTCTGGGTAAATTTACAAGTCCTGCAGAACATCCTAGCAACGCTCCTCCTGGAAAAACCGTATCAGGAATTGACTGAAAACCACCTTTTGTAACAGCACGTGCACCATATGAAATTCTCTTTCCTCCCTCTAGTACTTTAGCTATTTTTGGGTGATGTTTCCAACGTTGGAATTCCATATATGGAAAAAGATGTGGATTTTTATAATTAAGATCAACAATAAAACCCACATAAACTTGATTATTTTCTAAATGGTACATGAAAGATCCACCACTATCTTTTGACATTGGCCAGCCCATTGTGTGAGTCACTTCACCTTCATTATGATTTTCCGGCTTAACTTCCCATATTTCTTTCATACCAAGACCAAATTTTGGAACATCGCTTTTGGCATCTAATTTATATTTTGAGATCACTTCTTTTGACAGACTGCCACGAACACCCTCTGATAAAAGTACATATTTACCATGAAGTTCCATGCCTGGCTCATAACCAGCACCTTCAGTACCGTCTGCATTCTTGCCAAATTCTCCCGCAACAACCCCTTTCACTTCTCCATCCTCACCGTAAACCAATTCAGAGCATGACATACCTGGGAAAATTTCCACTCCAATACTTTCAGCTTGTTCTGCCATCCAACGGCATACATTTCCCATCGAGACAATATAGTTTCCATGATTGTTCATAAGTGGCGGCATTAAAAAATTTGGTATTTTTGATGCTTTTGTCTCTGTTAAATTTAAAAATATATCTTCTTTAACTTCTACTTTGATTGGCGCACCTTTTTCTTTCCAATCAGGTATCAGAGCATTTAATGCACTTGGATCAAGTACAGCACCAGATAAAATATGAGCACCAACTTCAGAACCTTTTTCCAAAACAACAACATCTAAATTAGAATCTAATTGTTTAATTTTTATAGCAGCTGATAATCCTGCCGGCCCTGCACCAACAATTACTACATCATATGGCATGCTTTCGCGTTCAGTATGGCTCATTTTTCCCCCAGAGAGATCTAAAGTGATTATTTTCTATAACTTTATAGATCAAAAATTAAGTTATCGACAACCACAACACGACATAAGTTTTACTTACACGACTTCATAAAGACAACTTGCGTGTTCCTGCACATGAATTTATGGTTAAATCTTGTAATAAACTAAAGAGTTCGACAATGGACAAGATACCTATGACGCCCGCTGGCTTCAAGTCAGCTGATAATGAGTTAAAACAACTAAAATCCGTAGATCGGCCATCAGTTATTAAAGCTATTGCTGAAGCTCGTGAACACGGTGACCTTTCAGAAAATGCTGAATACCACTCAGCACGTGAGCTTCAATCTCATATTGAAGGTCGAATCAAAGAATTAGAAGCAATTATTAGTTTGGCTCAAATTATAGATGTATCTAAACTCTCAGGTAACGTAAAATTTGGAGCCACAGTACACTTAGTAGATGAGGACACTGATGCAGAACGAACATTGCAAATTGTTGGAGAGCATGAAGCCAATATCGAAAATAATCAAATTAATATGAATTCACCCATTGCTCGTGCACTCATTGGCAAAGAAGAAGGAGATAGCGTTGAAGTGCGAACTCCTGGTGGTGTTAAAAGTTATGAAATTTTATCTGTAAAATTTATCTAATTTTAAAAGGGAATATATTTTATTGTATTCCCTTTTTCTACGTTTTCTGTGTTATGATCTAATGCTACCAAACCTTCTGCCCAAGATAACCCAGATATTCTACCTGACCCTTCAGATTTGAAAATTTCAGCGTGCCCATCAATATTTAGCCTAGCACGCAGATACTCAGTTCGCCCTGGTTTTTTATTTTTTGAAAAGGCAGCTGGCACATTATA
>JGI24539J26755_10001744_pt1 | contig 9988 bp, 6 predicted proteins | sample NorSeaMetagenome_2_FD_26755 | JGI IMG/M metagenome (IMG submission 26755)
AGGGCTTATTAAATTATCAAAGCTCATTAAAAGAAATATTCATGAACTCGCAGTCATGGAGAGTATTGACTCCGGAAAACCAATCCGAGATTGCGAAACAATTGACCTTCCAGAGACCATTGCTTGCCTTCTTTGGCATGCTGAAGCAGTTGACAAAATTTACGACCAAACTGCGCCTTCAGGTGAAGACGCTTTAGCAGTTATTGTACGAGAACCAATTGGTGTTGTTGGCTGCGTCCTGCCTTGGAATTTCCCACTGTTAATGATGGCCTGGAAGATAGCGCCTGCACTGGCTGCTGGAAATTCTGTCATTGTTAAGCCTGCTGAGCAAACCAGTCTAACCGCCCTAAGGTTGGCTGAATTAGCCATAGACGCGGGTATCCCAAGAGGCGTATTAAATGTCATACCTGGGATGGGTCCTGATGTTGGAGAACCAATCGGTCTTCATCCTGACGTTGATATGGTTTCATTTACGGGCTCCACTGAGACCGGACGTCGCTTTCTCCGCTATTCAGCNGACTCAAATTTAAAGAAAATTGTTCTTGAGTGCGGTGGTAAAAATCCAGCAATTGTTCTAGACGATGCTGAAGATTTAGACTTAGTTGCAGAACATATTGTCAATGCTGCATTTTGGAATATGGGTGAGAATTGCTCTGCAACCTCCCGACTCATAGTGCAAGAAAACATCAAAGATACCTTATTAGAAAAAATGCTTGCCCATCTTAGAGACTGGAAAACTGGAGACCCTCTGGATCCATCAAATTACCTTGGCTCATTAGTAGACTCTGACCACTTCAAAAAAGTAACTAGTTATCTAAAAAATGACAACATGATTACTGGTGGAGAAACTGAAAAACCGAATTATGTGCTTCCAACAATTTTTGATAACGTTAATCCTGATTCAAAATTAGCACAAGAAGAGATTTTTGGCCCTATTCTCTCGGTGATAACTGTCAAGTCATTTGATGAAGCAATTGCCGTTGCAAATAATACCGAATATGGTCTTGCTGCAAGTGTCTTTACTGCTAATGGTAAAAAAGCAATCAGAGCAGCTAGGGCAATTAAGGCTGGAACGGTGACTGTTAATTGTTATGGTGAAGGCGATATGAGTACTCCATTTGGAGGTTATAAACAATCTGGCTTTGGCGGACGAGATAACTCCATTCACGCTCATGATCAATATACAGAATTAAAGACAATTTGGATTGACCTCTCGGATCGTGCACCGGAAGAGTCGGTAGATTAAAAGAGTAGGAATGAGCAAAATCAAACTACCAAAAAATCCTGGTAATACTGCCTGGAAAGAGATCCTTCCTAAAAGAAAGGTTAATCAACAGCTTGTTGACAATATCAACATAGACTATCTGATTATTGGTGGAGGTTTTGCTGGCCTCTCTGCAGCTCGTCGTTTAAATCAAATCAATAAGGATGCAAAAATTGCAATACTTGAAGCCTGCGAAATTGGTGAGGGTCCCGCGGGAAGAAATTCAGGCTTTATGATTGATCTTCCTCACAACCTAGCTTCCGATGACTACCTTGGAAGTTTAGAAAAAGATCGTGAACAGACTCTTATTAATCGCTCAGCAATTCAGTTTGCTAAGAGCACTTCAGAAGAGTATGAAATGCCCTCTGAAGCAATACAACTTGTCGGCAAAACAAATGCAGCAGCAACCAAAAAGGGTGTAAATTTCAACACCGAGTATGCCAAACATCTGGATAAAACGAGTGAAAGTTATAAGATACTTGATACTCAAGAAATGAAAGATTTAACTGGAATAGACTATTACATTAACGGACTGGACTCCTGGTACAGCCATGCTTCAGCCAGCGCTTTATATTCAATCGCTGGCGGATGGAGTGTCTAAACACTCCAATGTAACAATCTATGAAAACTCTCCAGTGATTGACTTAATTGATGAAGGTATGCATGGTGGTGAAAAAATATGGAAGGCCAAAACCAAAATGGGGTCAATATCAAGTTCAAAAATTATATTGGCAGTCAATGGAATGGTTGAGCGTTTTGGATACTTTGAAAACAGACTGATGACTATTTTTACTTACTCATCTATGTCAAGAAAATTAACCTCAAATGAATCTAATATATTAGGAGGCTCAAAAGAGTGGGGGCTTACCTCAGCAGATGCAATGGGGTCTTCAGTAAGACGAATCTCGGGTATTGGTGGAGATCGCATTCTGATACGAAATCGCTGGTCTTACAATCCAAATATGGAGGCTTCAGATTCATTTATGATCTCTGCAGCAAAAAGTCACTCATCATCCTTTAATGCTAGATTTTCTTCGCTTGATGGTGTCACTATGGAATATTGCTGGGGAGGAAGACTTTGCCTCAGCCTTAATAATGTCTTTGCACAGGGCGAAGTTGAAGAGGGTGTTTATTCTGCATGCTGTCAAAATGGTCTTGGAACAGCTAAAGGCACAGCAATTGGCATCATTACTGCTGAAAAAATTAGTGGGGCAATTAGTAGTCTTGTGCCTAATTTTGTTGATGAAGAAGCGCCAAAAAAATTGATGCCAAAAGCTATCATGTGGGCAGGTGTTAATGCCTACTTGGGCTGGAAAGAGCTTATGTCAGGAAAAGAAAAGTAGCTTTAAGCGTCAAGGCATTAGTACTAATTTTCCAACGTATTTTTTTGCCAAGAAGTCTTTTTGGGCACTTACAATATCCTTGAGGGGATAAGTTCTGGATACTAATGGCTTAATTTCATTTCTTTCTATATAGCCAATTAAATTTTTAAATACTTGGGAGTCCTGGACAGTGCATCCCATTAATGTTAAGTCTTTTAGGTAGAGGGTTCTAATATCAAGTTCAACGATTGGACCTGCAATTGCTCCTGCTGCCGCGTACCTTCCGCCCCTCTTTAAAACATCAAGCAGATCCGCCCAATCACTTCCAGCAACTAGATCGATAACAACATCAATACTTTCCTTTTCTAAAGAGCTTATCAATCGATCTTCTCGATTAATGACCTCATCAGCGCCTATCTCTTTAACTGCAACTGCCTTTGATTTACTTGCTATTGCCACTACAGACGCGCCCCGTCTTTTTGCAAGCTGAATTGCAGCAGATCCAACGCCACCTGATGCGCCTGTTATCAGAACAACTTCGCCTGCCATAACATTTGAACGCTCTAATAGGTTTTCTGCTGTTGAGTAAGCACAGGGTATAGATGCAAGTTCAGCAGCAGACCAATCACTTTCAATCTTAAAACTCTCTTCACTAAAAGCTACCATAAACTCTGCAAAAGCACCATCACATTCAGAGCCCATTGTCCAGCACTCGTAGGGTCGATATCCCACTGCATATTGCTGCATTGTTCTAACCAGCACACGTTCACCGATTCGCTCTGAGTTGACTCCAACTCCAACAGCAACTATTTCACCATAACAATCAGCGCCCTGGATAATTGGAAAATTAAGCGGCACTCCAGCCCAGCCTCCATCAATATCCTTACCTTGAAAATCTTTTGAATCAGTCTGACCAGTAACAGACTTAGAGTACCAGGCAGTTCGTGTATTGATATCTGTATTGTTTACTCCTGCACCTAAAACTTTTACCAGCACTTGGTTGGAATTTGGCTGAGGAACGTTGATATCATTTCGAAACTCAAGCATTTCAAAACCACCATGGCCTTTAGTTAGAACTGCGCTCATTGTCTTTGGAATTGTAATCATTATCAGGAATTATTTGATATTTTAAAAACTATATTAACAAATCTGATTCAAATGGGTAACTTGTCAGCAACTCATGTCCATTTTCAGTTATTAATACTTGTTCTTCGAGTTTTACGCCAGAGCCTCCACTAAATCTTCCAACATAGGTTTCAACGCACATCACCATACCCTTTTTTAATACACCATCAAAACTGTTTTCATTTAACTCCCAACTGAACGGAATTGCTGGAAATTCATCACATAGTCCTACGCCATGAAAAAGGACTGAATAATGTCGAAACTCATCCTTAGAATACTCCTTAGCATTAAGAGTTAACTCTTTAAAGGTTATCCCTGGCTTTAATAACTCCATATTCTTTTGGATTTGCTCATAGCCCAAAGTATAAATTTCTTTTTGCTCATTAGTTGGCTTCTCATCGCCACAAAGCCAGGTTCGTGACATGTCAGTACAATAGCCATATGAGCCAACCAAATCAGTATCAAAACCCATCAATTCTCCAGCCTGGATTGGTCTCGATGAACACTCTTGGTACCATGGATTTGCTCTAGGACCAGAGGCAAGAAGTCGGGTTTCAATCCACTCTGCCCCTCTATTGACTGCCTCCATCTGGAAACGACTCCAAAGCTCCTGCTCAGAAATACCAGGTTTAAAATAATTTCGCATTAACTCTATAGAGCGCTCACAAGCGAAAATAGAGCGCCTCATTGCATCAACCTCATCATCTGATTTAACGAGCCTTGCTAACTCCATTACCTCTTCACCGTTAGTAAGCTCTAGACCAAGAGATTGAAGCTCATGAATTCCTTCTGGAGCACAATGATCCACAGCCAACCGCCTATTGCCTTTACCATGACTCTCCCACAATATCAGATATTTCAGAAGCCCAAATTTTAGCTTTTGCTTTACTTTTATTGCCCGCAGTAAAGTAGAGGTATGTCAGTGCATGTCTGACTTCAGTTATTAATGGGTTATGATTTGATAAAAACTCATGGGCATCAAACTCAAAAATAATAACGGGCCCTTCAGTCATTATTAATGAGTATCTAGCTGCATTATGGGAAGTCCATAAAGACATATTAGTACTATCTGTTGCGTATCGAATGTTGACAGGGTCATAAAGTAGAATTCCAGCACAGTCAAATTCAACAAGTTTTTCACGAACTCTTTTAAGGCGATACTCTCTAATCTTTGTCATATCTGGAGCTGCTAAGCCAGCGTCATGCCATTCTTTTTCTGCCAACTCCCCAGGTCCAAGTGCATGCTTATTAAGGCTAAAAATATCTTCAGTGACCTCTAGATGAGAGCCAATTTTCGAGTGGTGTCTTTTGGGTATTGAAAAGCTCATAAAAATCCTCTTTTTACTGTCTCATTTTGAATCCAGAAGGATCATACAGTGGTTTCATTTCTACCAAAGCCTTATGAAATTCGCCTAATATCTCCACTTCTAGGTCTATACTAGGATCAATCAATTCAACTGGAAGATAGGTCATAGCAAGGGATTTTCCAACCGAGTGGCCATAACCCCCTGAGGTAATATAAGAGACACACTTGCCGTTATACATTACCGCTTCATCTCCACTCACATCAGTTTCTGTATCAATTTGAATGACTGAAAGTTTTTTAATTGGACCATTCTTTTTTTCTATCAAGGCTGCTTTTTTACCAATAAAGTCACCCTCCCAATTAACAAAGAAATCCATTCCAGACTCCATTAAAGTAAAGTCAGGGCGATAATCCATTGTCCATGCTCCCCAATTTTTCTCAAGCCTCATTGACATTAACGCTCGTCCACCAAACCACTTTAGTCCAAGATCTTTTCCAGCCTCATCTATTTCCTCAAAAAGCTTTAATTGGTATTGTGGTGAAACATATATTTCATAGCCAAGCTCTCCTGTAAATGAAATTCTGACACATAATGCAGGAACGCCAGCTATAAAGGTATCCCTTATATCGCGAAACTTAAAAGCTTCAGAGCTGACATCTTCTCTCGTAAGCTTTGACAACAATTCTCTTGACTTTGGTCCAGAAATTGCAATACCATGAAAATCATCTGTCATGTTTTGATAGAGGACATCGTCTATACCCTCAAGATGTTTTTCAAACCATCGAAGGTGCATATTTTGTGCTGCACTTGAGCCAAATAAATAATAGGTCTCTTCATCAATACAGGAAACTGTTAGGTCACCATTCAACTTACCACTCTCTAGAAGCATGGGTGATAAGTTAACGCGGCCTTTACTAGGAATATGTCCAGCAAGAATTTTTTCTAAGAAAGCTTTCGCTCCTTTCCCAGTAAACTTATGATTCGCAAAGTTTGCAACTTCGATTGCACCAACAGATTCGCGAACAGCATTGACCTCACTTGCAACATAGTCATGGGATCTTGATCGATGAAATGTAGGGTCTTCATAAGCATCCTCTGGCGAATTTGCAAACCATAAAACATTTTCGAGTCCAAAAGTGTCTTGCCAGACTGCGCCTTTATGAGTTAAGCGATCATAAATAGATGTGGTTTTTTGACGCCTTCCTTTAGGTAGTGTTTCGTTTGGAAACGTCATTACAAATCGTCTTTCATAATTTTCAGAGGATTTAGTAACGCCCCATTGAGGTGTCGCAAAGCTTCCAAAGCGTGCAATGTCCATTGCCCAAACATCGACTGATGGCTCCCCTTCAATCATCCACTCAGCAAGAGTTTTCCCAACTCCACCTGCTTGACAAAAACCAGCCATAACACCTACAGCTGTCCAATAATTTTTCATACCTGGAACAGGCCCAATCATAGGATTGCCATCTGGAGAAAATACAAATGGCCCATTAATAATGTTTTTAATGCCAGCGGTTGCTAGCGCAGGAATACGCTCATATGCTAGCTCCAATCGATCTGCGATATTATCAAGTTTTGGCTCCAATAAATCATGCCCAAAGGTCTGTGGTGTTCCGTCAAGAGACCAAGGAGTAGATCGAGGCTCATAGGTCCCTAGCAACATGCCAGTATTTTCTTGGCGCGTGTATATATTTGCTTCAAAATCAATAAAACTAGGTAAGCGTTGGCCATCCGCTAAGCCAGCAATCTTTTCAATCTCTTCAGTAATTAAATAGTGATGCTCCATCGGAACAACAGGCAAATGAACTCCAGACATCCGCCCAAGTTCACGTGCCCAAAGACCGCCAGCATTAACAATATGCTCTGCATGGATATTCCCTTTCTCGCTCACGACATCCCAAGATCCATCTGCCCTTTGGTTGGTCTCAATAACTGGTGTATGCGTATAAAATTCAGCGCCATGAACGCGCGCAGATTTTGCATAAGCATAGACAACGCCAGAAGGGTCAACATCGCCTTCAGTTGGATCCCATAGTGCAGCAACATAATGTTTAGGGTCAATTAATGGGTGCTTATCTACCACCTCATCTAACGATACAAATTCTTGGTCTAAACCCAATGTTCTAGCCTTAGAGCGCTCTCGTTTGAGGTAGTCATACCAGCTTTGATTTGAAGCTAAGTAGAAGCCTCCTGTTTTGTGAAGACTAATTGAATGGCCCGAAGTCTCCTCAATTTCTTTGTATAAATTAATTGTATAGTCCTGTAACTTGGAAACATTCGGATCAGAACTAACTGTATGAAATGAGCCCGCTGCATGCCAACTTGAGCCAGATGTTAATTCGTCCCTTTCAAGAAGAACAACATCTTTCCACCCCATTTTTGCAAGGTGAAAAAGAATCGAGCAGCCTACTACGCCGCCCCCAATAACAACAACTCTTGCAGAATCTTTCATAACGAATCCCTTAATAAAAAAGTGCCCTTATAAAGGAGCGGCTCCACCCTCTGCAACCCTTTTGTCAACAAAAGCTGAAAGTCCTTCTTCCACTTCTGGCTTTAACTTTGGCTCTTCATACTCTTCTAAGAGCTGCTTCCATATTTTGTTTGCTCGTTGAGTTGCAGTTTCTGAACCTGCATCCCTCCAAGATTCAAAATTTCTCCAGTCTGAAAGCATTGGGTTGTAGTGTTCAGTCTCATATCGATCCAAAGTTTGTTGAGCTGCAAAAAAATGATTTGCAGGGCCGACCTCTGCAATCGCTTCTACCCCTAAGGTATCTTTATTCACAATTGCGGGTTGAAGAAAAGCCTCCATCATTTGGTTCATCTCAGCGTCTAAAATTACTTTCTCATAAGATGCGCAAAGTCCTCCNTCTATCCAGCCATGGCCATGCAGAATAAAATTTACTTGGCCCAGCAAGCAAGCCCATAGAGACATTTGTGACTCATATACTGATTGCTCATCTGGAGCATTAGAGGCGTTAGCATTAGATGCTCTAAGAGGAATTTTATATTTTCTTGCTAGTTGTCCACTTGCGATTGTAGCTTGCGTATATTCTGGCGTACCAAAAGCTGGGGAGCCTGATTTCATATCAACATTTGAAGTAAAGCTGCCATACATTGCAGGAGCTCCTGGCTTAACACATTGATGAAAAGCAAGTCCCGCAAGCGCTTCAGCATTTTGCTGAACTAAGGCACCCGCAACAGTGATCGGCGCCATTGCCCCAGCCAGAGTGAATGGTGTATAAATAACAGGTTGATTATGCTCTGCCATTTCAATAGCACCTTCTAAAAGGGCCTTGTCGTAGACCAAGGGAGAGTTTGCATTTACAACTGTAGTAATTGAAGGTTCCTTCAGAAGGGTTTCTTTATTAATCCCTCTACTAATTCGGACAATTTCAATAACATCAAGCATCCTCTCACTGCCAATCGCGTATCCAAAAAGGGGTTTTGTTGTGAGGCGAGCAGCTGCAGAAACTGCCTTTAAATGCCGCACACTTACATCCAAATCGCAAGGTTCGACAGGGTAGCCACCAAATGCATGGACCGTATTTAGCATTTCGCCTAGTTTGATTAAGTTTGTGTAGTCTTCAAAGTTACCTAGAATTCTACCTCTATCTAGATCAGAAACATTGGGTGCACTGGAAACCATTGTATTAATAATAGACTGACCACCAACATGCACATGCCTTTCTTTGTTTCTTCCATGAAGCGTAAACTCACTAGGGGTGGTTGCTATTTTTTCCATTATAAAACCAGGTTCAAATCTAACGCGTCTTCCATCAGAGTCAACGGAGGCACCACCTCGTTTTAAAATCTCTACTGCTCTAGGGGACTGGATGTCCATACCTGTATCACATAAAACTTTTAAAGAGGCTTCATGGATTGATTCAATCTCATCCACTGAAAAAATGCTCATCGGCTGAAAAGGATTCTTTTTTTGTCGATAAGGGGCCTGTGTAAAGTTGGTAACTTCTCTAGTGACCTTAGCTCTTCCTCGTCTCATTAATCAATTCTATTTAAATCGTTATAGAATTGATGTTAATTCAAAAATGAATTGAACTCAAGTTAAAAATATTTATTAAAAATAGTGAGCTGTATTCAGCTCACTGAGAAGTTTTTTAGGTTCTTGGAGTTTTTTTGATTCGATCTAAAATATCAACGCCTTGTTGCTTCCAAAAATGCAACAGGTCAATGAAAATCCAGTTTTCTGAGAGTTTATCACCTTCACGGCGATACATATCTATAACCCTCATNTCTCCTGGTTTTTCCGATGCAGGCATTCCCATAAAGCCACCGGTAGGAGTAAGGGTAAGGTTAGGCCATCCAAAAAAGCCACCAAAATTACCTTCTGCAAGTTTACAAAGATGGCCATTAGATATACGATCTTTAAATCCAGCCCTAAATGGCCCTGAGTGCTGTTCAGCATACCTTTCAATTGTGTAGCTCGAGCCAATACCGGCAGGGCCCCACCAAATCATATCTTCATTCCAGCTAGCTCTAAGTTCATCAACTAGTGATATTTTTCCTGTGTGCTTCCAACCCTTAATATCTTCAATCATAAAGTTTATTGAAGCCAGTGTCTTTTCGCCTTCTTGCATATTTTGTTCTTCAAACAACAAGCCCTCATGAGTCATTGGCCCTGGCTGAACAAGATGAGCCCCTGTTTGAGGTGGAAATGGGTTTAGACCAACCTGCAGCATGACATGGGGAATATCAAAAAACATCGCAGTTTCAGTTATCTTTCCATTTTCAACCTTATTAAATTCGCAGTAACGTAATAAAGCCATCTTTCTTGAAGGAGCAATTCCTAGCCATTCATTATCAAAGAGTCCCATAAGATGGCCCATAGAAACTACCCAGACGGATTCAAAACCGTCAATTTGATTTTTTCCTGCAATAAAAATATCCATACGTCTTTGAATATTTTTAAATGCATGACGAAATGGCTGCCAGAAAATTTCTGAAACTTCCTT
>JGI24539J26755_10001749_pt1 | contig 9969 bp, 9 predicted proteins | sample NorSeaMetagenome_2_FD_26755 | JGI IMG/M metagenome (IMG submission 26755)
ATTAATTTTACTATTACTCCTTTATGGACATAAGCAATTGGATTTTTATTTTTATCCTTTATTGAAAGAGGCTTATGATTTTTTAATACCTTTTCAGTTTCACTAACATTATCACTGATTAATGCAGTTCTTATTTTTGAAAATTGACTTGAGTTAATCCAACCTTTCTGATTCTTAGGAAGGATAACTTCTTTCCAGTCTCCTTTTGTCCTCATTAATTTAACTGGNAGACCCTTTTTTTTATAAACCCACATTACTTTATTATCTTTAGAGGGNCCAGTTCTNAAGTAAGTTTTACTGTACTTTAGTGANCCCCATATACTTTCACTATCTTCTGCTAATACAGGTAAATTAAATATTAAAGATAACGAGAATATTATTGAAATAATTATAGATTTACACATTATTATTTTTTCCATTTAGAATATTATTTGGATCCCAATTAACTTTCATTAACTTCATTTTGTAACTCAATCCATCAAAAATAAGTAATTTTCCTATCAGATTTTCTTTTTCTCCTATGATCTGTTTTATTACTTCTGTGGCTTGAATTGACCCTATTATTCCCGCAACAGATCCTAGTACTCCATGATAATCACAGTTCTCTTCACTATTGCTGATAATTTTAAGACATCGATAGGAAGGATTTGGTATTCCATTTTTGTCTCTTTCAAATGATTTATATGTCGATACTTGACCAAAAATCCTGATATTGAAGCGGAAATAAGTATTTTCTGACTTTTAAAACATGCGTCATTTATTATAAGTCTACTAGAATGGTTATCTGTACAATCAACAATGAAATCATAATCTTTTATTAATTTTTCAGCATTCAATAAGGTTATTCTATTTCTATATGAGACCACATTTATATCTGGATTGATTCCTCTTATGAATTTTTTCGCCCTTGTTGCCTTATATGAGCCAATATCTTTCATTGAAAATATTGTTTGTCTATGAAGATTGGAGATATCAACTCTATCATTATCAACTAAGCCAATTTTTCCTACCCCAGAACTAGATATGTATTGTACAACAGGTGAACCTAATCCTCCCAACCCAATAATTAAAACCTTTGCTTTACCAAGGAGCTCTTGTCCTTGCCCGCCAATTTGTTTGAGGACTAAATGTCTAGAATATCTTTCAAAGGAATCATCTTTTGTCATCTTCTGCTCTTATTCCAGTAGAACCAAAACCACCAGAGCCTCTTTCAGTTTTATCTAGATTTTCTGTTTTTACTAAATTAAATTGAAGAACTGGTGCGATTACCATTTGCGCTATCCTCATACCCCTTTCAACCTCAAAATTTATTTTACTATGATTAATGAGCATTGCAGAGATTTCACCCCTATAGTCACTATCAATTGTACCGGGCGAATTTAAGATTGTAATACCATTCTTGGCGGCAAGTCCTGATCTTGGCCTTATTTGAGCCTCAAAACCAAAGGGAAGGGCAATAGCAATACCAGTTGGTATCATTTCTGCTTTTCCAGGAGGGATGATTATATTTTTTGTTTCATCTATTGCGGCCAATAAATCTAGTCCTGCAGCACCTGATGACTCATATTTAGGTAAGGGAAGCCCCTGACCATTTTCAAGAACTTTTAGTAATAAATCCTTCATGCCGCGTTATCAAAAAATTCTATAATTTTAATACAAAGGTTTTCTGCGACATTTTTTTTACTAATTAAGCCCCAGCTTTCATCAGAGACATCATTTAAGAATGAAACCTCATTCATATCACTATTAAAAACACTTTTATTTTTTTGTATATGGTTATTTGCAATCATCCAATCACAAGACTTATCAAGCATTTTCTTTCTTGCTGACTCCATTAAATTTTCAGTTTCAAGAGTAAATCCAACTATTAGCTTTGGCCTATTAATGTTTGTTTCACTTATTGTTCTTAATATATCTGGGTTTTGTGAGAATGATAAATTCAAATCACCATCATTAAACGACTTTTTTATTTTGTTTTGAAAATTTTTTGTAGGTTTCCAATCTGAAACTGCTGCAGCAAAAATAGCAATATCAGCTGGTATAGACTTTTTACAAGCATTAAGCATTTCTTCTGCTGTATTAACTTCCGTTACTCTGACATTATCTGGGTAAGGAATATTTACAGGACCTGTTATTAAGTGTGTATCTGCTCCCAACTTACTCAATCTTTCCGCAATGGCATGCCCTTGTTTGCCAGAGGATTTGTTGGAGATAAACCTTACTGGATCAATAGGCTCTATAGTTGGTCCTGAAGTAACAAGTGCTTTTTTCCCTTTTAAAGGTCCTGGCTTTAAAAGGAATTCAATTTCTTTATAGATATCTTCAACTTTTGACATTTTACCGGATCCAACTTCTCCACAGGCCATTTCGCCTTCATCCGGTCCAATAAAAATATGACCATATTTTTTTAATTTTTCAATATTATTTTTTGTTGAAGGATTGTTCCACATTTTTACATTCATGGATGGTGCAATTAAGAGAGGCTTATTGTTCGCTAATAAAATAGAGGTAGCAAGGCTGTCTGAAATACCATAAGACATTTTAGCTAATATATTTGCAGTAGCCGGCGCGAGAACAACTAAATCAGCATTTCTAGATAGTTTTATATGACCTATATTTGTTTCACTTTCTAAATCAAAGAGATCTGTATAAACTTTGTTTTGTGACAAAGCGCCAAATGATAAGGGCTGTACAAATTGAGTTGCACTTTTGGTTAATACACAAGTTACATCATCACCCCTTCTTTTAATTTCTCTAATAAGGTCCAATGATCTGTANGCCGCTATTCCGCCACTAACAATAAGTAGAATTTTTTTCATACTGATGCTTTAGCTTAAAATATTAAAAAAGGCTATAAATTTATATAAGTTAAATCTTTTAAAAAATATAATTTATTTATTTATCAATAGGATAGAAACAATTAATATTAATAATATCACTATGAGGGGTCTCAATAAATTTGATTGTAAATTATCTCTTTCTGTTATCAACATTAAGNTTTTTTTATCAATTTTNAGACCATCATCGCCAAATGCTTTTTTGATCTTATTAAAATCTTTTTTTGTTTTTTCTAGATCGTTTATTATTGAATTAAAAATTTCTCTAGCATTTGAATTAATTGATTCTTTGTTAAATGAAATTTTAGAAGGATCAAAACTTTTTATATTTGATAAATTATCCAATATTGGTTCTGAAAGGCTCCAAATATTTAAATCAGGGTTAAATTCTCTTGCCACACCCTCCGTAACAACCATTGTTTTTTGTAGAAGTAGAAGTTGAGGCTGAGTTCTCATTTCAAATTGACCTGTTACTTCGAGTAATTGAGATAAAAGGTGGCCCATCGATATACTTTTAGAATCTTGGCCTTGAATGGGCTCGCCAATTGCCCTTAAGGCCTGGGCAAATTTATCGCGATCTTGGTTCTCAGGAATATATCCTGCTTCAAAATGTATATCTGAAATTTTTTTATAATCTTTTTTTACAAATCCACTTAATATTTCTAATAAATATCTTCTGCTATCAATATTGAGTCTCCCCATTATTCCAAAATCAACTGGAATAATAGTTGCATCATTTTTCACGAAAAGATTACCTTGGTGCATATCCGCATGGAAAAACCCATCACGTATTGCTAGAATGAGAAAAGTTTTCATAATATTTTCACCAACAGAATTAAAGTTAATATTTTTTTTCTTAATCTTTATAAGGTCCTTTGATGAATGAGAATTTACCCATTGAGTTGTAAGAATATTCTTTGATGTCAAATCCCAGAATATTTTAGGAATTTCAATAAAGTCATCATTCTTTGTGTTATCAATGATCTCTGATTGTGCGGCAGCCTCTAACCTCAGATCAACTTCCATTGATAGGCTTTCTTCTAGGGTTTTGACTACCTCTAGAACTCTAAGCCTTCTGGCTTCAGAAGAAAATTTTTCTAAAATTTTTGCCGCCAAATAGAAATCATTTAAATCTTTTTTAATTTTACCTTCAATATTTGGCCGTAATATTTTAACTGCAACAGTCTGTGACTTCCCATCTGATTTAATGATAGCCTTGTGCACTTGGGCAATTGATGCTGCCGCAATTGGCTCATCAATTTTTTTAAATTTCTTTTTATAGTCTTCACCAAAAGATTCAATAAAGGCTTGCTCAACATGTTTTTTATCAAAAGGAGGCAAACTATCTTGTAACCCCCTTAAGTGAATAGAAAGTTTATTGCCAATAATATCAGGCCTTGTTGACAGAAATTGGCCCATTTTAATCCATGTTGGACCAAGTTTTTGGAGTGATTCAGAGAGATCACTTTTTTTATTTGAAGGAATAACTTTAAGGAAAATCTTGATTGGAGCAGGTAGCGACCTAATAAGATTTTCGGGAATTAAATCCCTTTCTCTTGATAAAACTAGAAAGCCTCGGGTGAGACGCAGTATCTTGAATATTCCAAACAAATCAAATTTTCTCCGCTCGATAAATGCAAACAATATTACCAGTTAGCTGCCGAATAGTGGTATTTTTAAATCCTGCACTAATGATGATATCGCTAAACTCCTCAGGACTAGGGAATGTTCTTATACTATCAACTAGATATTTATAGGGCTGTTCTTCTCCAACTATCAGCTTACCAAATTTTGGTATCAACCCATAGGACCATGCATCATATAGGTTTCTAAGCATAATATCTTTAGGTAAAGAGAATTCCATACACATAAATATCCCGCCGGGTTTGAGAATGCGAAAGCATTCTTTAAGACATTCGGCTCGGTTACTTACATTTCTAATACCAAATGATATAGTTAAAATATCAGCATAATTATCTGTTAAAGCAATAGATTCGCCTTCAGAACAAATAAAGTTGCACTTTTTGGATAGATCATTGTTTATTGATATTTTTTTTCCTTCACGCAACATTTCTTGATTGATATCAACGATATTAACAAAATTATTTTTAGGAAATTTTTTTAAGAATCTAAAACCTATGTCCCCAGTTCCGCCAGCTAAATCTACAAGGCTAATATTCTGTTCTTTAGGGGCATTAATGCTATTTATAAATATCTTCTTCCATAGGCGCTGCATACCAAGAGACATAATATCATTCATAAAGTCATACTTATTAGCTACTTTATTGAAAACATCTCTTACTCGTGACGAGTGATCCTTGTCATTTATTTTTTCGTATCCAAAATTACTTTCTGTCATTGCAATATAAACCTTAGTGAGCGAACATAGCCTCAAGTTACTAATATTACCACCTAGGAGTTAAGATTTAAATGCCCGAATTGCCAGAAGTAGAAACTGTAAAAAAAGGCCTGGAAGATTTTATAATTAATCAGACTATAAAAAAAATCTATTTATCTGGTTTACCTCTAAGATTTCCCCTTCCAAATAATTTTAAGACATTAGTTTTGGGAAAGGAAATACTATCAGTGGGAAGACGAGCAAAATATCTTTTATTTTATTTATCTGGGAATATTTCTATTATATCGCACCTTGGAATGTCTGGAAGTTACAGAGTCTTAAGTTCAACCGAGTCTCAAGATTACATTCCTGAAAAACATGATCATGTCATTTTTGAATTCAAGGACTTTAAAGTTGTTTACAATGATCCAAGAAGATTTGGTTATATTTTTATAACAGATAAAGATCCACAGGATCACAAGCTTATTAAGCCACTTGGGCCTGAGCCGATGAGTAATAGCTTTAACGAAAATACTCTAGCAGAAGCATTTTATAGAAAAGATAGGCCAGTAAAGAATGCCCTACTTGATCAATCTATATTATCAGGCCTTGGAAATATTTATGTTTGTGAGGCCCTTTTTAGATCAAACATAAATCCAAAGAAAAAAATCAAACAATTAGTTTATTCGAATGGATCGCCTAAAAATTCACTTATTATTTTAAAAAATAAAATAAATGAGATTATAGAAGAGGCAATTGCTCTAGGTGGATCTTCTCTGAAAGATTTTTCAAATGCTGAAGGAAAAATGGGTTACTTTCAGAATACTTTTACTGTTTACGGAAGAGAGGGCGAGAGCTGTATATCAGAAGAATGCAATGCAAATATAATAAGAATTATTCAATCTGGTCGATCTACTTTTTATTGTCCTAACTGTCAAAAATAAGATTATACTAGTATATTATTTCATTGAATTTTTGTTATGAAATAGACTATATGATAATAATCATAATAAAGAATATTGAGGAAAAAATATGTCAGATAAAAATGTAATCATTGAAAAAGAAGCTGGAATTATAACAGTTGCACTCAATCGACCGGATGCACTTAATGCACTTAACGACGCTTTAATGGATGAATTATTAGAGGCTGTTGATAATTATGAAAAAGATGAAACCTTAAGGTGCATGATTTTAACAGGATCAGAAAAAGCTTTTGCTGCTGGAGCAGATATTAAACAAATGCAACCAAAATCATATATGGATGTCTATAAAGAGGACTTTATAACAAGAAATTGGGAACGAGTTGCTAGTTGTAGAAAGCCTATTATTGCAGCAGTTTCAGGGTATGCGCTTGGTGGTGGATGTGAATTAGCAATGATGTGTGATTTTATTTTAGCCTCAGAGAGCGCTAAATTTGGACAACCAGAAATAAACTTAGGTGTGAGCCCGGGGGCAGGAGGAAGTCAGAGGTTAACTAGATTTATTGGAAAATCTAAATCAATGGATATGTGCTTAACAGGAAGAATGATGGATGCAGATGAAGCAGAGAGAAGTGGACTTGTAAGCAGAGTATTTCCTTCTGATGGCTTTCTTGAGAATGTAAAGAAAGTTGCAGTTGATGTATCTGAGAAATCGATGGTAGCTACAATGATGACAAAAGAGATGGTTAATCGTTCATATGAGACAACTTTATCTGAGGGAATAAGATTTGAAAGACGATTATTTCATTCAATGTTTGCTACAGAAGATAAAAAGGAAGGAATGTCTGCATTTATTGATAAGAGAAAAGCTAAATTTAAGGATAAGTAATTTTAACTTAAATATAGTAAAGCTTGACGAACCAAGACTATACAAATATAACGCCCTTTCTAGTAAATTTTTATGAGGTTAACTAAATGGCAAATCTATCATCATCAAAAAAGATGGTTAGAAAAATTGCAACACGAACTGCAAGAAATAAGTCTCACGTTACTAATATGAGAACTTATATTAAAAAAATTGAAGAAGCTATTGCCTCAGGGAATGCAGAAGAAGCAAAATCTGCTCTAAAAGAAGCTCAGCCTAAGATAATGAGTGTTGCCCAAAAAGGTATTTTTCATAAAAATACAGCCTCAAGAAAAATATCTCGCCTTGCAAAAAAGGTTAAGAATATTTCCTAAATAATAATTTTTCTTTCTTGTTAAGGAAAAATAATAACTTTTTTTCAAAATTGTAATTTATGCTATTGCATCATAATTGATTCACCTCTAACGTGATTTTAAAATATTTTCTTTTTTCTTAGAAATTATCTTAGAAGTGGAGCCTGTTAATTTTTTTGATAGTCCATATTACGCATCTATTTTTTTATTAGGTGCAGCATTAAAATTTATATAAGGCGGTCTCAGTGGACGAAAAGATTTCTAAAAATGTTGATATAAAGGAAAAATGGGATCGTACCCTATCTGTTCTAAGGGCTGAGCTTGGTGAAGCAACATTTAGAAGTTGGTTTAGGCACATTGAGTTTGGTGAATTAGCTGATGAAGATCTCATCCTTTATGTGCCTACTAAATTTATGAAGGATTGGATCCATACACATTATTCGGACAGAATATTATCCATTCTAAAAAATAACTCTGCTCCAATTAAAAATATCATTATTGATCTAAAAAGTTTCAAAAAATCATCAGATTCCTCTGAGCATACATCTGCCAAGTCTACTTCATCATCAAATTCTGTGGAATTAAAAATTGAAGAAAAAGGGGATCATAATACTATGCTAGGAGCCCCCCTAGATCCAAATCTTTCCTTCGACAATTTTATTGTTGGCGCATCAAATGAGCTTGCTTATGCCGCCGCTAAACGAATAGCAGAAGCTGATAAAGTCTCTTTTAATCCTTTGTTTTTATACGGTGGTGTAGGGCTAGGAAAAACTCATCTTATGCATGCAATAGCACTAGAAATCAAAAAGAACTGGCCGGAAAGAAAAGTATTATATTTATCTGCTGAAAAATTTATGTATCAATTCATTCGCGCCTTAAGATTTAAAGATACCATGTCCTTTAAGCAACAATTTCGATCAGTAGATGTTCTCATGGTGGATGATATTCAGTTTATTGCTGGTAAAGATTCTACTCAAGAAGAATTCTTTCACACCTTTAATACACTAATAGATCATAATCATCAGGTCGTGATTTCTGCAGATAGATCTCCAGTTGACCTTGATGGTATTGAGGAGAGAATTCGATCAAGGCTAGGTATGGGCTTAGTAACGGATATTCATGCATCAGATTATGAACTCCGCCTAGGTATTCTTCAGTCAAAAGCAGAGGCGCATTTTGAAGAAAATCCTGATCTCATTATCAACGATAATATGCTCGAATTCCTTGCGCAAAGAATTGACTCAAANATTAGAGTTTTAGAGGGGGCCTTAAACAGAGTTATAGCTTATTCTTCATTTGTAGGCCGTCCTATAACAATTGATATGGCTCAAGAGGTCTTAAAAGATTTAATTCGAGCCTCACAAAGAAGGGTCACTATCGATGATATTCAAAGAAAAGTTGCTGATTATTATAATTTAAGACTGTCAGATCTTTTGTCCGCAAGACGATCAAGAACAATTGCCCGTCCTAGACAAGTGGCAATGTATTTATCTAAAATTTTAACTACAAGATCTTTACCAGAGATAGGAAGAAAATTTGGAGGAAGAGACCATACAACAGTAATCCATGCTGTTAAAAGAATAGAGGGTCTTAAGGATAATGATATAGCCATCCAAGAAGAAGTGGATGTGCTAACAAGATCTCTCGAAAGTTAATTCCTGAAGTGATTTTTATCAAATTTCTGTTATAATAATTCAATGATTCGTTTATTTTATATCTGTTAATTTATAAGTTAATTAACTTAAATAATTTTCAGGTTAATAGGAGTGATATTTATGAAGATATCAATTGATAGAGGTGTTCTTCTTAAGGCTCTTAACCATGTTCAGAGTGTTGTCGAAAGAAGAAATACGATTCCAATTTTATCTAATGTTAAAATTGCTGCTATTGAAAAAAATATATCCCTAATAGCAACAGATTTAGACTTGGAGATAATTGAGAAAGTTGAAGCTAATGTATCACAAGTTGGTTCAACCACGGTATCAGCACATATTCTTTATGATATTGTTAGAAAAATACCAGAAGGTTCATTGATTGAAATTGAACAAAACCATGACAATCAAATGGAGTTGAAATCTGGACTATCAAACTTTGATTTACCATGCCTTCCTGATGAAGATTTCCCGGAAATGTCATCCGGAGAAATGTCATGTAATTTTAATATGAATTCAAAAGACCTTACTAGACTAATTGATAAAACAAGATTTGCAATTTCTACAGAAGAAACGCGCTATTATCTTAATGGTATTTTTCTTCACTCCATCAATAATGAGCTTCGATCAGTTGCAACGGATGGGCATAGGTTGGCATGTATAAAGGCTGAATTACCTTCTGGTGCCGAAGAAATGCCTAGTATTATTATTCCAAGGAAGACAGTTGGTGAAATTAGAAAACTTTTAGAAGACTGTGCGGATGATTTAGTTATAAAGGTTTCCGATACTAAAATTCAATTTATTTTAAAAGATGTACAGTTAACTTCAAAGTTAATAGACGGAACTTTTCCCGACTATGAGAGAGTTATTCCTAAAAATAACGATAAAGAACTTTCTATTGAGACGAAGATTTTCTCATCCTCAATTGATAGGGTGGCAACAATATCATCAGATAAGTCGAAAGCTGTAAAATTTTTATTAAAAGATGGGGCCTTAACACTAAC
>JGI24539J26755_10001750_pt1 | contig 9962 bp, 10 predicted proteins | sample NorSeaMetagenome_2_FD_26755 | JGI IMG/M metagenome (IMG submission 26755)
AATCCAGATGGATTGGCCTGAATTTTTTTTGTTTTATTTATTAGTTTCGTTCTTTATCCACCATTTTGCCTTCAGAAATCCAAGGCATCATAGCGCGTAATTTTCCACCAATGATTTCAATTTCATGTTCATCATTTGCGCGGCGAGAAGCTTTTAGCGTAGGTTGTGAGACTTGGTTTTCCAACATGAAGTCACGCACAAATTTACCATTTTGTATGTCTGCTAAAACGGCTTTCATGTTCTTTTTAGTTTCTTCATAAGGAAGTATTCGAGGGCCAGAAACATATTCACCATATTCAGCAGTATTTGAGATTGAATAGTTCATATTCGCTATTCCACCTTCATATATAAGGTCTACGATTAGTTTTGTTTCATGGAGGCATTCAAAATACGCCATTTCTGGTTCGTACCCAGCTTCCACCAAAGTTTCAAATCCCATTCGAATTAATTCGACTATACCACCACATAAGACGGCTTGTTCGCCAAATAAGTCTGTTTCACATTCTTCTCTGAAGTCAGTTTCAATAATGCCTGAGCGTCCACCGCCAATAGCAGAGCAATATGATTTGCCAATTTCTAAAGCATTTCCTGAAGCATCTTTGTCCACTGCAACTAAGCAAGGAACACCGCCACCTTTTGTGTATTCTCCGCGAACTGTATGACCAGGACCTTTTGGAGCCATCATAATGACATCAATACCTGCTTTTGGTTCGATAAGACCAAAGTGCACATTTAAGCCATGCGCAAATGCAATTGCAGCTCCTTCGCGAATATTATCATGTACATATTTTTTGTAAGTGTCTGCTTGTAACTCATCTGGCATTGTAAACATAATAACATCAGCCCAAGCTGCTGCTTCTGCAATGCCCATAGTCTTCAAGCCTTCTCCCTCAGCTTTTTTGATTGATGGTGAGCCTTCTCTCAATGCTACAACAACATTTTTTGCACCAGAGTCTCTTAGGTTNAGTGCGTGCGCGTGGCCTTGTGATCCATAGCCTAAAATAGCTACATTTAAGTTTTTAATTAAATTAACATCGCAGTCGCGCGATCGTAATAAACTCGCATGATTTTCTCCTTTTTCATGTTCTGTGCTTAAAATACACATAATCCTTGTATTTTTTTTTCATTAATTGACATTATTCATGCATATTTATAAATATTATGCATAAAATTAATAAATTTGAAAAAATCATGCAAGATATAGATGTTATAGATATAAAGATCCTAAAAATGATGCAGGCTGACGCATTATTATCTGTCGCTGATATTGCTGAAAAAGTGGGTGTTGGAAGTGCTTCTTGCTGGCGTCGTATTGGGCGGATGGAGAAAAGTGGAATAATTAAAGATCAAGTAGCTATAATCGATCCAAAGGCACTTGGATTGGAAGTTGAAGTTTCTTTGCGAATTACATTGGATAAGACACAGACGGATGCTTTTGATCGTTTCATAGAGGCCGCTCGTAAAGTAAAAGAAGTGAATGAAATTCAGACTTTTCTTGGACGTGTTGATGTAAGGTTAAATATATTAGCTAGAGACATGTCACATTATCAAGAAATTTATAGATCTCAAATTTTACTGTTACCTCACATAGCAGATATTGAAGCATTGATGCTTATCTCAAATGTAATGTCAAAAGACGGTGTGCCGTTATGATTGCGATTGATAATATTGACCGTGCACTTTTACGTGAGTTGCAAAATAATGGCTCTGCTAAAGCTTCTGAGCTTGGGCGTATTGTCGGATTATCCCAATCAGCGGCATGGCGGCGCATAAAGCGTTTGCAAGACGCAAAGGTTATAAATGGAAAACGAGTTGTGCTTGACGCAGTCAAACTTGGTTTTAGTGTCACTGTTTTTCTTGGAATAAAATTGGCAGCTAAGGGAAGGGTGTCGTTAGAAGATTTTGAACGTGCTGTATCTGCAATACCTGAAGTTCAGTTGGTTCAACATGTTCTTGGAATGTATGATTATAGGTTGAAAGTTGTTGCAACTGACCTAAGTGATTTTGAAAGAGTATTGCGCCGGCGTATAATGACCTTACCGGGAGTTGGTGATGTTGAGGCAAATGTACTTTTATCAGAAGAGAAGCGGAATTTTGTTATTTAGTGTCTTTAAATATATAAATGGTAAATTTTGTTTAAGTTAATATAATGCATTGTGATGATTTAAACTTTTAGAAACGAAAGAAAAATATTATGGCTGCTTTACTCCCAAATGTTGATCCAAATGGATTGTTGGAATTTTCAGTAGTTTTTACTGATCGTTCGTTAAATCACATGAGTACTGACTTCCAAGCAGTAATGTGTGATATTTCTAAAATGCTTACGGCAGTTTATAGCACTGATACTTGCGCAATTGTGCCAGGTGGTGGAACTTTTGCTATGGAGTCTGTAGCTAGAGAGTTTGCATCTGATAAAAAAGTTATGGTGTTGCGAAATGGTTGGTTCTCTTTTCGTTGGTCACAAATATTTGAGACTGGTGATATTCCTTCAGAAGTAATAATTTTGAAAGCTAAAAGATTAGGAAGTCATACTCAGTCAGCTTTTAGACCACTTCCAATTGAAGATGTAATTGCCAATATAATTCAAGAAAAACCTGAAGTATTCTTTGCGCCTCATGTCGAAACATCCAGTGGAATAATGCTTCCAGATGATTACATACAATCAATTGCAGAAGCAGTTCACTCAGTTGGCGGTATCTTTGTCTTAGATTGCATTGCATCAGGATGTATCTGGGTAGATATGAAGAAAACTGGTGTAGATGTTTTAATTTCAGCTCCACAAAAAGGTTGGTCTGCATCTCCGTGTGCGGGATTAGTAATGATGAATAATTATGCTAGATCAAAATTGGAAAATACAAAAAATAGTAGTTTTGCATTAAGTCTTAAAACTTGGGTTGGCATAATGGACAGTTATACAAATGGTGGCCATGCTTATCATGGCACTATGCCTACTGACGCATTAAAAGATTTCAGAAATGCAATAAACGAAGCATCAATATTTGGTTTTGATCGCTTAAAAGATGCTCAACAAGAGTTAGGTAATAAGGTTCGTGCATGTCTAAAGGCGCGCCAAATTAAATCAGTTGCAGCCGCGGGTTTTGAAGCTCCAGGAGTGATTGTAAGTTACACTTCTGATCCAGAAATGCAAAATGGATCTAAGTTTATAAAAAAAGGTGTTCAAATAGCTGCTGGAGTTCCATTGAAATGTGATGAGCCAGATGATTATTCTACATTTCGTCTAGGTTTGTTTGGTTTGGACAAACTTTATGATATCGATGGAACAGTTGAGCGCCTAGAAAAAGTATTAGATGATATAATTTGATTTAAGTTAGCTTAGCTTAGCTTAGCTTAGCTTAGNTTANGTTCCTAATCCCTTTTTCATCAATGTTTTTCTTACTGGTGATAAGCCATGTAATGTTTTTAGAGCTTTTAGCCTTAAAGTCCTAAGATTATGGTCCTCAGTCATTGCGGCTCTGTTTAATGCGTCTACTCCTCTTATTCTAAGATTTATATCGTTTTTTCGCGCTGAACTATAAGCCTTTAAATGTTGGGGGCTTCCAAGCTCATGTGATTTGCTTAAATCTAGTAATGTATCTAAGTCCTTCAAACTCATATTTAATCCCTGTGCACCAATTGGTGGAATAACGTGAGCTGCTTCAGCAATTAATGCAAACCTCTGCCCATAAATAGTTTCAGATTTCTGGCTTATTATAGGCCAAATATTTTTTCTTGAAGCTAGTTTTATTTCTCCTAGTATATTACATGATCGATCATTTAATTCTTTATTAAAATCCTTGTCTTCCATATTGTATAGTGCATTGGCTCTGGGACTTTTTTCCATCCAAATAATGGATGACATATGTCTGCCATTTTGATCTGGTAATGGAACAGTAGTAAATGGGCCGCCTGATCTATGAATTTCAGTGCTAATATTATTGTGTGGATTCGAATGATAGACAGCCATTGCTAATGCTTTTTGCCCATACCTCCATGTTTTGACAGGAATTTTCATTTCTTGGCGTGTTGAAGAGTTTCTTCCATCTGCACCAATCAATAATTTACAACTATATTGCTCATTGCCAACGATGACTAAATTTTCAGATGTGCGAGTTGTAATGCGACCAATTTTTTGTCCAAATAATAATTTTATATTTGGCAAAGAGTTAATATGCTTAATTAACTCTCTTTTAAGCAACCAATTTGGAAGGTTCCAAGCAAATGGTTGGTCAGATATTTCTGAAGAATTAAAATCAGCAACTGTTCGAATTTCATTTTCAATACCACCAGCATCCGCGAGGCGCATTACTTCAAGTGGAGTTGAATATTTTTTAAAATTTTCCCAAACTCCAGTTTTTTCCAAAGTATTTTTTGCAGGTTGAAGGAATGCAGTTGAACGCAGGTCAGCATTAATATCATCAGAATTCGTCGCTGGTAGTAGTGGATCTACACATACAACATTAAATCCCGCTTTTGCAAAGGCACAAGCGGAAGTTAAGCCTGCGATTCCGCCTCCTGATATAAGAATTTCTGTAGATTTACGTATCATGTATTCAACTATTCAATTCTTTTTGAAAAAATGAATTTAAGTCAGGTGTGTTATAATCGATATAATCAGCTTTAAAAAAATCACCAACTAAAACAGTTTTCATGCCCATATTATGTGGCTCGACCAAGTTCCTTGGATCATCCTCGAACATCATTCCATAATTAGGATCTACTTGAGCAAGATCAAATATATTTTGGAATGCTTCCCTTTTAGGTTTTGGTATTAACATGGCATCTTCTGTTCCATAAAGCTCCGAGAAACAATCATATATGCCAAGAGCTTTTGAGACCTTTTTTGCGTGCATCCTAGAACCATTTGTAAATATAATTTTCTTTCCACCTAATAAGTTTAAAAAAGCTGAAAGTTCTGCATCTATTTTTATATTTTCTAGATTAATATTGTGAACAAATTCTAAATAATAATCTGGATCTATTTCATGTTCTGCCATTAAACCAGCTAATGTTGTGCCATACTTTTCCCAGTAATGTCTGCGTAAATAAATAGCCTCTTCTTCACTAACTTTTAATGTATTTTGTAAGTAAATATTCATTAAGACTTCTATTTGGTCAAATAGTCTTATTTTTGGAGAATAAAGAGTATGGTCTAAGTCAAAAACCCAATATTTTATTTTAGATAAACTAGTTTTCATAATGCTAAGTTATAGACAGAAATAAGATAGGTAAACCGTTGTGCAACAAGCGTGACAATATAGCCAATGCAAGTTAACATTCCCTAAATATTAAGTTTAAGGTGAATGACTGTGAGTAGACAGAGAAATGATATTAAAGACCCGTATGAATTGATTATAGATGCTATAGATGAGGGTGCATATAAGCCTGGCGATAGATTGGTTGAAGCTGAATTAGCAGATAGATTTGGTGTTTCAAGAACGCCAATTCGTGAAGCATTGCAAAGGTTGGAAACACAATCTTTTTTACATCGAGATGGCAGATCTTTAATGGTTGCTACTTTAAACCACAATCAAGTGGGTGAACTATATACAGTCAGGGCAGAATTAGAGGGGCTTGCGACCTTTTTAGCNGCACAACACGCTGGGCCAGAAGAAATTCGTGTTTTATACAATATGATTGAGAGTGATAGCGAATACATTGATGATCCTCAAAAACTTTCTCGTGCAAACCGTAGGTTTCATAATCAATTGCATTTGGCTAGTCATAATAATTTTCTAATTGAACAGCTTCAGCAAGTTCATAGAACTATGGCGTTATTGGCCAATACGTCACTAGCCGCTGATGGACGTGGCGAAAGTGCCCTTCAAGAACACACTGATATTGTTAATGCAATTGAAGCTAAAGATGGAGAAAGCGCTCGAAAAGCGTTAAAAAGACATCTGTCGTTCGCATTTGAGACTAGACTTAAACAAGATGTCGAAGACTATGTAATTATCTAAGAAATTGCTGCTGCAAAGCGTTCAAATAAGTAGAAGCTGTCTTGTGGACCTGGAGATGCTTCTGGATGATGTTGAACAGAAAAAACTGGCCTATTTGCTAGCTCTATACCACAATTTGATCCATCAAATAATGAGATATGTGTTTCATTTACATTTTCTGGTAAACTTTGTGAGTCTACAGCAAAGCCGTGGTTCATAGATGTAATTTCAACTTTTCCAGTAGAAATTTCTTTGACAGGATGGTTTGCACCATGATGCCCGTGGTTCATTTTAATTGTTTTGGCACCNAGAGCTAAAGCAAGCATTTGATGGCCTAAACAAATGCCAAAAATTGGAATTTNTTTGTGTTCTAAAATACCTTTNATCATGGGAACAGCATATATACCTGTGGCTGCAGGATCCCCAGGCCCATTAGAAAGAAACACACCTTGAGGATTATGAGCTAGCACGTCTTGGGCAGATGCTGTTGCGGGTAAAACAACTACATCACATCCTGCTGATGTTAAGCAGCGAAGAATATTTCTCTTTGCACCAAAATCGATTGCAACAACTTTTTTAGCATTATTATTATTTTTTGAATATCCATCAGGCCAAGTCCAACGCTCTTCGTCCCAACCATAACTTTTATCAACTGTAACTTCTTGAGCTAAATCCAACCCTTCTAAACCTACAAAGTCCCTTGCTGCTTTTAGAAGTTTTGGAATATCAAAAGTGCCATTTGGATTGTGTTCTATGGCTACATGTGGTGCGCCTTGTTGTCTGATAGCTCTGGTTAATCTGCGAGTATCGATATTGCTTACACCAATTTTGCCTGTTTTCTCTAACCATTCGGATAATGTTTGTTCTGAGCGATAATTTGATGGCTTTGTTGGAAAGTGTTTAACTATCATAGCTCTTGCAACAGGATTTGATGTTTCGGAGTCTTCAAAGGTTATTCCAGTGTTTCCAATATGGGGGAAAGTAAATGTTACAGCTTGTCCTGCATATGATGGATCAGTCATGATTTCCTGATAACCAGTCATTGAAGTATTAAAGCAGAGTTCTGCTTCTATTTGTCCAGTTGCACCAAAACCTTGCCCATAAAAGGTTGTGCCATCTGCTAGCACAATACACGCTGTTGCTTTTTTGGAGGTTTCTGAAGGGGTGTCAACTGTGTTCATAAGACTCATCCTGATTCAAAAAATTTTTAGACAATTACGCTTGTAAGACAGTAAGGTCAAGGAATAAGGAATTTCATTTATGCATAAAATTCAATCTCTTGCGTGTTCGTGATTTCCTTGAATAAATCATTAATCTTCTGTATTTTAAAAAGTCTTGAATACTATAACCAGGGGAGTTTGGTAAATGCGTGATAGAATAAATTCTGCTATGAAGCAGGCTATGCGTGATAAAGAAGTTTTAAGACTATCTACTTTACGTTTGGTTATGGCCGCTATCAAAGATAGAGACATTGCTGCCCGCGTTGATGGTGTAGATAATAGCGTAAGCGATGATGAAATTTTGGCTATATTGGGTAAAATGATAAAGCAGCGCAAAGATAGTGCTGCAGCCTACGGTAATGCTGGAAGAACAGAATTAGCTGCCCAGGAACTTTCTGAAATTGAAATTATTACTGGTTTTTTGCCAAAACAATTAAATGATGATGAAATTGAAGATGTTGTAAAAAAAGTAATTAATGATTCTGGTGCTTCTGGTATCAGAGATATGGGTAAAGTGATGGGCCTTTTGAAAAAAAGTTATACTGGCCAGATGGATTTTGGCAAAGCAGGGGGCTTAGTTAAAAGTTTACTAGGCTGACATCATTTTTTTTAGATACCCATATGAAACAATAAAAGGCCAAAGCTTTNGCTTTGGCCTTTTTNATTTTTAGAATATTTTAAACTTAATGAGTACTTCGATCCCAGTCTGATTGCTTTGGAAGTGTTTCAAAAGTGTGTTCTGGGGGAGGATTTGGAAGCGTCCACTCTAAAGTATCTGCATGTTTACCCCAATAGGCAGGTTCTGTAATTTTCTTTCCCCAAATTAATGAGTAAAATATTACAACAATAAAGAACACAAACGACGCAAATGACAAGAATGCTCCATAAGAACTTACTTCATTCCAGTATGCAAATTGCTCTGGGTAATCGATGTAACGTCTTGGCATTCCTTGACGTCCAAGGAAATGTTGAGGGAAGAATGTGATGTTAGCCCCTATGAACATCATCCAGAAGTGTAGCTTTCCAGCCCATTCAGGATATGCGCGACCCGACATCTTGGTAAACCAATAGTAAATTCCTGCAAATATACAAAATACTGCACCTAAAGACATAACATAGTGGAAGTGAGCTACTACATAATATGTATCATGATATGCGCGATCTACTCCTGCTTGTGATAAAACAATTCCTGTTACACCACCAACAGTAAATAAGAACAGAAAGCCAAATGCCCAAAGCATTGGCGTTTTCATCTCTATAGATCCACCCCACATTGTAGCAATCCATGAGAATATCTTAATTCCTGTTGGAACAGCAATTACCATAGTGGCTAGCATGAAATAGGACTGTTGGGTCAATGACATACCTACAGTATACATGTGATGAGCCCAGACTACGAAGCCTAGTGCTCCAATAGCAACCATAGCATAAACCATTGGTAAATATCCAAATATAGGTTTTCTTGAGAATGTAGATATGACATGTGAAACAATTCCAAATCCTGGAACAATAATCATATATACTTCTGGGTGACCAAAGAACCATAATAGATGCTGATAAAGAATAGGATCGCCACCGCCTGCAGGGTCAAAAAATGTAGTTCCAAAGTTTCTATCTGTAAGCAACATTGTAATTGCTCCAGCTAGTACTGGTAAGGAAAGTAAAATTAAGAATGCAGTTACAAAAATAGACCATGCAAATAATGGAACTTTATGAAGTGTCATTCCTGGAGCACGCATGTTTAGAAACGTAGTTATCATATTTATTGCGCCTAAAATTGATGACGCTCCAGATACGTGGACAGCAAATATGGCAAAGTCCATAGACATTCCGCCTTCACGGGTCGACAAGGGNGCATATAAGACCCANCCAACTCCAGACCCGGCTTGATCATTTCCACCTGGTGCTATCAGTGATAAAACCGCTAGTGTAGAACCTGTAAAATACATCCAATATGATAAATTATTTAGGCGGGGGAATGCCATATCTGGCGCACCTATCATTAAAGGCATGAAGTAGTTACCAAATCCACCAAACATGGCTGGAATAACTACAAAGAACATCATTAAAATCCCATGACCAGTAATCAATACATTCCATAAATGGCCATTTGGGGTACACTCACCAGCCGCTAATGCTGCGGCATTGGCTACTTTGTCTAAGTTTTCCATACACATGTATTGTACGCCTGGCTCCATAAGCTCCAAGCGCATGTAGATAGTAAATGAAACAGAGATAAATCCTAAAAGCCCTGCTGTGAAAAGGTAAAGGATACCAATATCCTTATGATTTGTTGACATAAACCATCTAGTAAAAAAGCCTGGTCGGGCGTGGTCATGCGCGGCTGCATCTGCCATGTGTATTCTCCTGAAACGTCATTTTTAAAGCGAATCTTGATAGAAATTCTTTTTATAATTTATTTCCTAACGGTTTTGTTATTTGGTAACAACTGTTTCAAATCTATAAAAAGCNAAAAGAGACCCCGTGTCGCAGGTTTGAGTTGTCAATATTTTAACTAATTACTAAATTTTAACTAATTACTAATTTAAATAATATATTTTGGAAAATATTCTGATCATTTTTTTTCAAAAACATTATCAAATGATTTTATTAGTGCCTTATCAAGGTCTTCAATTGTAACTTTTAACCCAAGATCTGCTAATGATGTTACTCCATGCTGCTGAATTCCACATGGTACAATACCTTTATAGTGATTAAGGTTTGGATTAACATTAATAGCAATTCCATGAAAACTTATCNATTTTCGCAACCGCACACCCACTGCTGCAATCTTGTCTTCCAGAAA